>Ga0207713_1000283_pt1 | contig 58960 bp, 63 predicted proteins | sample KBSS64metaG_FD_184404 | JGI IMG/M metagenome (GOLD analysis project Ga0207713, IMG submission 184404) | Switchgrass rhizosphere microbial communities from Kellogg Biological Station, Michigan, USA - KBS S6-4 metaG (SPAdes) (version 2) | ecosystem: Host-associated > Plants > Roots > Rhizosphere >...
CTTGCCCCGGCCCGCCTTCGCGGCCCTGGCGCATCGCCCCGGCTCGCCTGCGTGGAGCGTGCCGAGAGGTCGCCCGCGTGGGGCGAGGGCAGTGGCCGGCGCGGCGGTCCCTTGCTCGCTGCCGGCCTTTCGGCCGTCATCGCTTCGCACGGTCCGCCAGCGCCGGATCACGGCATCGCCGACAGGCTTGCCCCGGCACGCCTTCGCGGTCCTGGCGCATCGCCCCGGCTCGCCTGCGATGCGCATGCCCGTAGCCGGAAAGAGGAGGGGGAGGAGGGGAAGCAGTCCTTCAGATGGAGAAAGACATGCTGACCTTCTTCCGTATTGTCGACACGCACACGAAGCTCCTTTCCAGCCCCGCGCCGCTCAACGCTCGCGAACTCGCCAGCTTGCGTTTGATACTCCGGGACGCAGGCATCCCGACCATCCTGGATGACGGCGAACTCGACGGCACCGCATACAACTTCGAGGCGAACGCCAACGCGATCGCTATCGCCCGATTTGCCGCACTCTTCCGTGACCGCCTCGACCTTCTAGCGGTCCTTGAGGAAGCCCAATTTCTCGGACGATCGATCCGTGTGAGCCGGACTGCCCGCAACTGCGACGCGCTCCTCGAAGTCAGCGAACACATCGCCCTTTCGCCCGAGATCGCCGTGAGGCGCACTCGCGCAGATCGCGTACTCGAATGCCTCGATCTTGATCCGACCAACTTCACCGCGATCACGCTTGACGCGCTTCGTTCCAAGTTGAGCAATCCCGCGACCTATCACCGTTTCAAGCAGCACGATCTTGAGAGCACATACGACTATCTTACGCGCCTCTCACAAACTGACTGCGGTGAGCAATTTCCACATCTGGCCTGGACCTAAGCCTCGTTCCAAGCCGCATATTGAAAAGGGCGCCGGAGCAACCTCCGGCGCCCTTTTTTTGCAAGCTGCTCTCGCGATCTTCGCCCGATCGCAAAGCCCCTCACGCCGGCTCCAAAGCCTTCTCGGTCTGCGGCTTGCTAGCCGCCTTCTCCTCCGCCGCTTGGAGTGCCTCAAGGGCTGCCTTCGGCTTGAGCTCCACAGCACGCGTCAGGATCGCGATGGCGGACTCAACCGTCAGCTTTTTGACAAGCCTCTGGAGCTCCTTCTCCCGCTCCTCGCGCTCCATCTCAACGAGGCGGTTCCGGCGTTCTACCAGCTCGCGTTCCGCGGCTGCGATCGCCTCGCGTTCCTTGTCCAATTTCCCTGCCATAATCATCTCCGAACAAGTGGAGTCCTCGCGATGGTTTCTATCACGATTTCACGATGTGGCGAGCCGCCATATTGCTTTGCCCCTCACACAGCACGGGGCTCAGCCCTATTCACTTTGAGCCCCTTTGAGATTTCGCCTGGCAAGCCCAAGCGTCCGAGCTTCTGCTCAGGGAGCGACCTTCCCGATGCGGTCTATCGACCGATCTGTCCCTCACGGGACTGCGATCCCCTTCCCAGGAACCGCCCAGGCAAGACCCGGAGACAGGTAGGCCGATCAGTCCCTATTTTTTGCACACCTTATGCGGCATGCCGCGTGTTAAGTGATTGATACTACGCCGGTATCACCCGATACCAGTGGTATCGGGTGATACCGCGCCGAGTCCGACCGGCGAATATCACCATAAATCAGATGGTTATACCGATATCGCACGGTATCGGAAAGCGAGTAGACAGCCCGAATTGGCCCCGGTAGAACTGTTGCTGCGATAGCCGAACCAAGCTCCAACATTGTTGGAGCTTCAATGAAACAAGTATCTGGAACTCAGCAGCTGGGCGTCCGTCTGACGCCGGAGTTGCTGCGCCTCGTTGACGACGTGGCGTCGATGCGGTGCTGTGATCGCTCCGAAGCCATCAGGCACCTCATCCAGGTCGCCGCGCCCCTCGTTCTCAAATCGAAATCTATCAACATCGAGCGGCTTCTCACCGGGCTTGAGATCCTCGTGATCGACTGCCTGAGAAAGGCTTCGGAAACGAACCCTGACGACGTCGACATGCTGGTCAAGGCGGCATCCACCAACGTGGAGACCTACCATGTCTGACCAGGACATCCGCTTCAGCAAAAAAGCGGCTACGATCGAGCACCATTCCGCGCGCGGGAAGGTGGTCCGAAACTCCGGAAATTTCACCCGTGGATCGCAGCTCTTTTCGCACGAGCTGATGATGACCTGGGCCGGCGTGCGGGTACCGATCATGACGTGGCTTGGCGCCTCCACCATCCTCCTGTCCGCCATCTCCTTTTTCTACTTTCAGGAGCACGAGGTTCAACTCGTGCTGATGAAGATTTATGCGGAAGTGTGGAACTGGGTGGCGCTCAATCCACACAAGCAGGTCAACCTTACGCTGCCCGATAGTTCGGTCGTGGTGGGGCAGATGTCGTGGGTGCCGTTCCACTCAGCGGTGGTGGCGGCCTGGGACAAGTTCATGCGTCTGTTGCTGGCTTCGGCGTTGGGCGCTGTGTTCATCTGTGCGCCGCTCACGCTGTGGTTCATCGACTACTCTAAGAAGCGCGGAAAGGAGATCCTGAAGGAGCGCCACGAACGTGGTGCGCTGTTGATTTCGCGCGAGGAGCTGACCGAGGAAATCGGCCGTCACAACCGCGAAGAGTTCCACAAGGAATGCGCCGCTCGCACGCCCCCGGCTAATCCTGCGAAGGTCCTGAAGCTGCCGATCCGCAAGCGCATTCAGCACGACTTCCACGTGCCCTATCGGCTCGCGACAATCCCGGTGCCATGGCGGCTTGAACAGAGCCACATGATGTTCATCGGCACCACCGGCGCCGGTAAGACCACGGAGCTGAAAAAGCTGGTCACCCAGGCCCGTGCGCGCGGCCATCGCTGCGTTATTTTCGACCTGACCGGCAGCTTCGTCGAGAGCTTCTACAACCCCGAGACCGACACCATCCTCAACACGATGGACAAGCGCTGCAAGCCTTGGACGATCTTCTCCGACTGCGACAACTACGCCGAGTTTCTCTCGGCAGCAGAGGCCCTCGTTCCGGGCGGCCATAACTCAGAGGACGACTTCTGGCAGAAGGCGGCGCGGACGCTCTTCGTCGAGATGTGCATGAAGCTCATTCAGAAGGGTGCCACGAGCAACGGCGCGTTGGCCTACCACCTGATGCAGGCGGACCTCAAAAAGATCAGCGAGGAGCTCGAGAACACCGTCGCCGCGCCGCTGGTTGCGACCCAGGCTGCCAAGATGGCGGAATCGATCCGCGCCACCTTCAACACGCACGCCAACGCACTGCGCTTCCTGCCCGATCCGGCGCCGGGCGAAGAAGGCTTCTCCATCAACCGCTGGATGGCTCAGGAAGGCGACGAGGGCGCGATCCTGTTCATCACGTCCACGCACCCTGATCTGGTGCTCAACAGGCCTCTGCTGACGCTCTGGATGGATCTTGCGGTGAACGCCCTGTTCCGGATCGGCCGCACCCGCAACCTGCGCACCTGGTTCCTGCTGGACGAGGTGCACGCGCTTCACCGCTTGCCGGCGATCGAGCATGGTCTGCAGACGGCGCGAGCCGTTGGCGGCGCCTTCGTCCTGGGCATCCACTCATTCGGAAAGCTCGCTGAAACCTATGGCGAGAACGGCGCCATCAACCTGGGCTCGCTTGCTCGAACCAAGCTGATCCTGACCACATCGGATATCGAGACGGCCAAGCGCTGCTCCGACTTCATCGGCAGCCGCGAGGTCCGCCAGATGGATGAGGCCTACAGCTATGGCTACAACAACTCTCGCGACGCTTCCACGATCACGCCACGCAAGGAAGTGCAGCACCTCGTCATGCCCGATGACATTAAGGAGCTGCCGGCGCTGCATGGTTTCGTGAAGTTCCCCGACGGTTTCCCGGCGGCGCAGATCCAGCTCAAGTGGCAACCGTACCTGGAGGTGGCGAAGGGGTTTGAGCGCGTGACCACCATGCGCGCCTCCGAGTACACGCCGCCGGAAGAATCCGACGAGGACACCAAAGGCGAAGAAGGGCGCGAGACCGACGCTCCGGACAACAAGCCGAACGAGGTGCTGCACCTGGGGGAACGGCAGCCAGAGCATGATCCGATTACCGGTGAGATACGGTCAGAAGCCGAGCTTAACGCGGAGGCCCTCAGGCTGGCGTTTCCATCCCCGCCGACCGAGCCCAACGCGCCGCAGCAACCGAGCCCCCCAAGCGATCCATCGCCGCAACTCGCGCCCAGCGCCAAGACCTGGTTGTCCGGGATCCCTCCTCAGACTGGAACTGCCGACGATCGCAAGGAAGCGGAGCGCACTCAGCCCGGGAGCACCGATGCGCAGCGGCTGCAGAAGTCCGATCAGCGCAAGGAGACCGATCGCCCAGGCGTGCCCAAACAGGACCAGGAAAGCCTGATTGCGAGAGAGGAACGCCAGGGCATCGGTATCGAGGAAGAGGAGCATAAACACGACAAGGTCGCTGGCGATGATTTCGGGATGGAGATGTAGCTTATGCACTCCATCGCATCGGTGCGCTCCGCAGGGGGAGCCGCAAGCTACTTCGCCAAGGATGACTACTACACCGCCGAGCATTCATCGGAGGCGACAGGGTGGGGCGGAAAAGGCGCCGAGGAACTCGGATTGTCGGGCGATGTCGGGAAAGAAGACTTCGAGAACATCCTGAACGGCAAGCTCCCTGATGGCACGACGGTCAACCATTCGGCCAAGCGAACGACGGGCATCGACATGACCTTCTCGATGCCGAAGTCTGCCAGCGTGATGGCGTACATCGCCGGCGACAAGCGGGTCCTCGAAGCCCACATGACCGCCGTCAAGGCGACCATGAGTTGGGTCGAGAAGACCATGGCGGAAGCGCGGGATTACAGTCGCAGCAAGACGGGAGAACCAGTCAGGACCGGCAATCTGGTCTACGCGCTGTTCGAGCACGACACGAGCCGCAAGCTGGATCCGCAAGGGCATATCCATGTGGTTGTTGCGGCGATCACGCGGACGGCCGCGGGTAAGTGGCAGGCTTTGCGCAATCACGAACTTTGGCGAAACAACACCACGATCGGCTCGGCATACCATGCCGCTTTTCGGCACGAACTCGCAAAGCTCGGATATGAGACCCAGCTGACCGGTAAACATGGCGCGTTCGAGATCAAGGGCGTTCCGAAGGAAGTCATCCAGGAGTTCAGCAAGCGCCGCGAAGAGATCGTGGCCAAAGCCAAAGAGATCGGCGTCACTAGCCCGCAAGCGCGCAACCAGATCGTCATCAACACAAGAGATGCAAAACTTGAAGTTGAGGACCGCGCCAAGCTGGGCGAGACATGGATTGCGCGCTCTGTCGCGCTGGGGTTCGACGGCAAGGAATTGCTCACGGAGGCGATCGGCCGCAGCGGTGGATCCATGGCGAACGATCGCGATCAGCCGATTGGTTTCACCAGAAAGGTGGCGGATATCCTTGCCAGCGTACGGACCGTCGTTGGTGATTATCTCCGGCCTTCCGATGATCTGACGACGAAGGGCCTCGCGCGCATCGCGCTAACGCCGGCGCAGCTGCGCACGGAACTGGCCGTGGGTTCGGCCGTCCGGATCCTCGGGCAGCGGGAGGCGGCATTCTCGCTGACCGACGTCTACAAAACCGCCTTGAACCTGGGCCTTGCCGGAGTGACCATCGAGGGGGTCGAAAAGCGTGTCTCGGCGCTCATGGAGGGTGGCCAGCTCATCAAAGGTGCCACCGATCGGCTCGACGGTGTGTTCACCCATGTCACTACCCCGGAACATGTTGCCCAGGAGAGGCAACTTCTTTCCGGTATCGACAAGGGCCGCGAGGCGTCCACGCCCATCGTGCCTGGTGCTCAGGTCGCAGAGCGCCTCAAGGAAGTGGGCGGCGAGCATCAGCTGAACGGCGAGCAACTTGCCGCCGCCACGCTCGCCTTGTCCACCTCAGACCGTATCGCCGTCATCCAGGGCGTCGCCGGTGCCGGCAAGACCACTCTGGTCCAGTCCATCAAGGAGCTCGCCTCTCAGGAGGGCCGGGAGACCCTAGGCCTCGCCTTCGCCAACAAAATGGTCGGCATGCTGCGCGACGAGGTGAAGATCGAAAGCCAGAGCGTTTCGAGCTTCGTGAACGCGCATTTGCCCGGGGCGCTGGCAGGGCGTGGCCCCGCCTTCGATGCCTCCAGCGCTGCATTGGCAGGCAAGGTCATCGTGCTCGATGAGGCGTCGCTGGTTGCGAACGACGCCATGAACAACCTCGTGACGATCGCCAACAACCTGAACGTCGATCGTCTCATCATGATCGGCGACTTCAAGCAGCTGCAGTCCATCGACGCCGGCAAAGCCTTCCAGCTGGTCCAGAGCCACCAACCCGCGATGGCGAAGCTCGACATCAGCCAGCGTCAGAAGACAGAGCACATGCAGCAGGTCGCGGCGCTCAGCCGCGCCGGCAACTTCCGGGAGGCCTTTGACGTGCTGGGCGAGCGCGTTCAGTCGCACGGCAACGACTACCTCGAGAAAGCTGCGGAGAAGTGGCTCAGCCTCGCGCCCGAGGAGCGTGACCGTACCGCCATCTATGCGTCCGGCCGGGTGTCGCGCACCACTCTCAACAGGCTTGTCCAGGAGGGGCTCAAGGCAGAAGGCACCATCAAGGGCGAAGGTCTCAGCCTTACGACCCTACAGCAGGTCAACGCTACGCGTGAAGAGATGCGCTACGTCCAGACCTACAAGGCAGGGCAGGTTCTCGATGTCGTCCGCAATTCGCCCACGCTCAGCCTCGCGCGGGGGCGCTACGAAGTGCTCGGCTCCGACCCCAAGGGGCGCGTTATCGTCCGCAACGAGCAAGGGACCGAGATCCGGTTCGACCCACAGCGGGTCCATCCCGACGACAAGAAGGAAGCGCTGAAGCTATCGGAGAAGATGGATACGACGCTCCACGAGGGTGACAAGATCCGGTGGACAGCGAACGACAAGAAGCGGGGCTTGGACAACTCCGACCTGGCACGGGTGCTATCGATCACAGAGAACGGCGTGAAGATCGAAAACGCCAGGGGCGAAATCCACGAGCTGCGGCATGGCGACAAGATGCTCGAACGGCTTGGGCTCTCCTACGCCATCAACATGCACCAGGCTCAAGGCATGACCACCGACAAGGGCATCGGGGTGATGCACTCTGCCGAGCAGAACCTCGCAACCCAGCGCCTCACCTACGTGATGCTGACCCGCGTTCGCTTCGACATCGAGATCTTCACGAACGACAGGGACCAGGTTCTCCAAACCATCACCCATAACCCGGGCGATAAGCCAAGCGCCCTTGTAACGTCCGGCGAGAAGCGGATCGACACGGGGCGAAGCCTCGACCCTGCAAAGGCAGGAACCTTCAGCCCAACCATTCCAGCGGGCATCCTGGTCGGCACCGCCGCCAAAGCGGCTTTCCCGACCCACCGCATCGATACGCCTGCGCCGGCCAAGGAGCCGACGATGCCGATGCCGGCGAAGGAAGTAGATCTACCCGAACGCAACATCGAACGCAGCCGATGAGGAGCGAACACATGATCGAACCATCAAATGCATTGGCCTCCATCGTTCGCCAGAGCGGCCTCCAGGAGTTGGCCGACGCCATTACGATCGTAAAACCACGCGCATGCCGCAGGGAAGTGCACACACCTGCGCGGTGCGAGGAACTGGCGTCTATCAATGCTCGCCAACAGGTACTCGCTGACGTCGCCGCGATCGGCTTCGCGCTATTCGCCGCCGCCCTGGTTGGCCGCATCGCCGTGACCTTCGTTGGGCTGTTCGGAATTTGCCTGCGGCATCACCGCGCAAGGGCTCAGGTCCGCGCAGCCGCTGCGCAGCGCATGTCGGGAGGGCTTTCCGATGGTTGACACCTACTTGCTGCGTAGCGTCGTCCCCTTCCTGATCCTCATCGGATTTGCTGTGCTTTTGAAAGCATGGCTTGCTCGGCCGTCCGGACCGACGCTCGACGTACGCCCGGCGCCGCTGATGACAAACGTCGAGCGCCGCACGATCGCTTACATCGAGAGCGCGCTTCCATGGGCGAGGATCCATGCTCAGGTCTCGATGGGCGCGATCCTGGCTCCCAAGAAGGGGCTGAACCGATCCCAAGCCACGACCGTGCGCAACAGATTTTCCAGTAAGCGGATCGACTTTGTCGTGGAGGATCGCGGAACCGGGAAGGTGATCATGCTCATCGAGCTGGATGACCGATCTCACCGGCCCGAGCAGGATGCCCGTCGTGATCGCATGATGGCCGCTGCAGGTTACGCGACCCTGCGCCTGCCGGCGTCAGAACAGCCGACCCGCGAGGGCGTCCACCGCCACATCCGAAATGCCTTCGATCGGCAGCCCGAACTTATGCCGCGGGAGGTCTGGCATGGCGCTCGATGATCGCGACTACATGCGCGAGCGCTATCGCAAGCGGCGCGGGCTTCCGCCGGAGAATACCCGCTGGAACAACAAGAAGTCGAGGGTGGAGCGCGACGACGGCGTGCCACTCGGGTCTGCCAGCTGGGTCGGAAAGGATCCTTCAGAGGCGATCAAGAGCAAGCACCCCGGCTACGCTCAAGCCGAGAAGGGCTACAAACCCAAGGCGACCGGTGGGGCGTGGTTCGAACCGAAGAACCAAGGCTTCGACTACCAGAAGAACCGCTGGCGGCCAAAGCGTAGCGGACGCCACGCAGGTAAAACCAGGATGTCTTGGGCCGGCAAGCTCATCCTGCCCTTGGTCCTGCTGACCTACGGTGTCCGGATGTACACTGACGCCAAGCGCTGGGACTTCCTGCCCGATATCGGCCTCTCCGAGCCTTTTCCAGAAAGCGGAGAGTTCAAGGTCCGACGGGCCTACGCATCGAGCGAAACCCGCCCGTTCGGCATAATCACGGGCGACCGGAAGGTCGTGGTCCAGCTGCTAGATCGCCGATCGGAGCCGATCTTTGCCACCTACGTGCGTGAGAATGACTCTGCCAGCGTCCAGGTGCCGCGTGGAACGTGGACGCTCCGGCTGATCGAGGGTCACACCTGGCATGGGCACGATGAGTTTTTCGGCGCCAACACGCTCACCCAGGACGCCATCGAGAAAATGGATTTCACCGACATGGGCCACCGGATCGACCTGCGCCGTCGCTTCGACGGGAACATGCAAACCGTCGATCGCTGGATCGATCCGACCTTCTGACAGCCTTCAACTGCATTTGCCTGGAGAAAAATGATGAAGAAGACTTATCTGTTCGCCGCGGCGATCGCAGCCTGCGTCACCTCACCCGCCATGGCTCAGAAGCTAGGCCAGGGCGGAACCGGCGTAGACGAGAACTCACAGCTGCCGCAATGTGCTCAACCGCTCGGCACCGTCGCCTTGATCGAGGACAAGGCGCCGAGCGTAGATGACCAGCTTCCACCGGGTATGCGCGCCCTGGTCCAGATGGCCGAGCGCCAGAATGGTGGCTCGACCGCCAAGGTTGATCCGCTTCCGCTCCTCAAGCTCATGGCCGCTCGTTCCAACTGCTTTCTCGTGGTGGAGCGCGGCGGCGGCTTCGATGCTCTGCAGCGGGAACGTGCGCTCGCCGCCGGCGGCTCTGTCGCGAATGGACAAGCTCTCACCGGCGCCACACTGACTGCTGCCGATTACCTCCTGCAGGCGCAGGTGCTCTACTCGGATGCCAACAGCAGGGGCGGTGGCGGCGGTGTCGGCGGCGCCTTCGGGTCGGCGATCGGCCTCAAGACCAAAACGCTCGAGAGCCAGATCATGCTATCGCTGGTCGAGGTCAAAACCGGCGTTCAGCGCGTGGTCTCAACCGGCTCAGCCCGCAAGAAGGACGTCAGCCTGGTTGGGGGCGGCCTCCTCCTGGATATCGGCGTTGGTGCCCTTGGCGGCGCCTATACGTCCACTGACATCGGGAAGATCACATCGCTCGCCATGCTGGACGCCTATCGCAAGCTTGCCACGGACGCGCAAACCCGACTGACGTCGGCAGCGCGCTGACTGATCGACACGAACGCCAGATCAAGCCGCTCGTTCAATAAAGCTCTCGAAGAGAAATGATAATCATCAGGACACGGCCTTTTGCCTGGTGAACGTCAAGTAACTCTCCTGGAAATATTCTTATCGAGGTATAGTAGCGTAGATGTTTCTGCGAGAATGTCAGAAAGTGAAGCGTGATCAGGTGTGCCTCGACATGCTTCCGGCGTAGGCTATGGAATGATAACTTATTGCGCAATCTCAGGAGATATGCTATTTTGATATATGCCGCAGAAGTAGAACGGTGGTTGTTTCCGGAGTGCTGTGGAGATCACGCTGATGGATGATGAGAACTTTTACCGCAGTCGTGATGCCGTGCCAAGGCATTCCGCAGACCTTTACTTAACGTGGTGGCCGCTTTTGGCTGCGATGACTCTCTTTGGAACCGCCATTTACAACGGAATGAGATCCGGCTTGCGCGTTGAGGGTTACCTGCTCATGGCATTGGTGGTCATCGGGCCCTCAGCCTTCAGCTTCCTGCTCGGTCGAAGGCGGTCCTTGATCTTTCTTTTAACGTGGTGGCCGTTTGCGGTCACGGTGATCCTGAATTCGTTCCTCTGGCCGCCGGGTGTTTGGCGATAGTGAGCCAGCCTCGTTCGGAGCGTAAGTGTCCGGGTAAGCACGGGTTGCTTCATCGGACGTAGCTGCCAATGACGAAGCCTCGGGTCTCCTTCTGGAGTCCAGAAGGAGGTCAGGAGATTGGAGCGGATTGAGCTCATCACCCGCACGGAGCGCAGGCGGACTTATAGCGAGGCCGAGAAGGCCCAGGTGCTGGCTGAGGCTGCTGCGCCAGGAGCGACAGTACGCGAGGTGTCGCGCCGGCTCGGAATCGCTGAGAGCCTGATCTACAATTGGCGATCAGCCGCGAGGCGACGCTCGGCTGCAGCCCAACCAGAAAGTGACGCTCGCTGGTTGGGGCGGGAAGGTCGATCAGATCAAATGGCTAGCGTCTTCGATCGACACGACGATGGGCAGCGCCGGGCTCAAGCAGCGGTTGACCTTAGAGAGCGCGTGACGGCTTGCCCCGCCGGGTAACTTCAGTGCCCGCCCATATTCCATGGCTGCATTGCCATCTCAGTTAGGCTGGCTTGCTGAGATGCCCAGCGAGGCGAGTAGCTGAGGAATCGTATTATCGCTGCGTAGCGTTTCCGCCGCGAGGCGCACGAACCGCTCCTGCCGCTCAGTCTCGCGGCGAATATCTTGTCGAGTGGCAGTGGCGCGGCTCGCCGCTGTAAGCATCGCCGTTGCGAAATTCAAAACCTCGAGCAATTCCGCCGCGCCGACAGACAGCGAGCCGGGGCGTTCATTAGGATCGCCGAAGGCATAGAAGGCCGCTTGGACTAGGCGTTGAGCGCGCAAGTGCAGCTTTACCTCGTCCGGCGCATCTTCGGGTATGTCATAGAGGAATTCGGGAACTTCGGTCGGCATTGCCGCTGCATGTGGGAACGCGTGCAGCGGGTCAAGCGCACCTATGCGAGCAGGGCCTATGGAATTGCATGGCTTGTTACGTCGGTCGACACGACGATGGGCTGCGCAGGATCAAGCAGCGGCTCACGATGGAGAGCGCATCGTGAAGTAGGTTGTGCGATCATGCCGGGCGAGGATAGGGGATCGGCGCTCAGCTTCACAATTATGAGCCAAGCATGCCGTCACCCATACTCTTCGCCGCCGCAATCTGCATCGCCTCTGTGCATGATGGGGACACGCTCCGCCTCTGCAGCCACGAGCGGATCCGCCTTCAAGGAATCGACGCGCCTGAGGTTCGCGGCTCGCCCCGCTGCAGTCCTGCGTCCAAGCGCCGCCTGGCGGCATCGCCCAATCGGCCGTGGTGCGACTATCGATTAGGCGACACCAGCCAAGCCGCACTTGCCAAGTTCCTGGAAACCGGACCCATACTTCGGAGCGATCCTGTGTAGCTTTCCGGCTTATACCAATCTGGATTGAGAAAGTAGGTAAACGCCCTTCGCTGGCATCGTCCTTCCATACAAGCTCGCCGGTGAGCAGTTCAGGACGCCAACCCTCGACTACTGATCTGGCGCGCACGATCTCCTATGGGGGCCGAGCATACCGAAGCGCGGCCAATATGCCATGCTAAGTAGACTGCCGCGGCTCGCCTACTGCTTCCGGGCATGCCGAGGGTCCTCAAACAGATCTCGAACCGCGAGTAGCCGGAACACGTTCCACCAACGCTGCCAGCGATGCTCAGCAGCATCGTGCAGCATGTGGCAGCGCTGGCATAGAGCAGCCAGATTGGCGGGGTCGTTGTTGCCAGGATCATGATCAAGGTGAGCGCAGGCAAGCACGACATAGGTGCTTCGAGCGCTCAGCAGATCCGCGCCACGCACCGCAATGACCTTCCCGGCGCCAGTTCTCCAGCGCTGAGCATCGGCGTCCCACCACCGTCCATCGCCCAGGTGAAGAACCTTGCGCATGTGAGGGCGCTTGCAGTGTTCACACCGCGAGTTGGCGCGGCCGAAGCGGATTGCCTTCGACAGCTGGGGCCAGTCGATCGGGTAAAACCAGCGGTTCTCAGAACGGATCGGCATAGCCCTCTCTGAATCATTCCCGCTTGCTTTGAAAGTCTTTTTGTACCCGCTTTATCCCCGGGGTGTTCCACCGCTGTTCGCGTTCCGAAGGTGCCCTTCCGATCAGGAACCCTTGACCCGCAAGCGGCATTAGGAGAACATACAAGGAACATCCGAGTCAGATAACCATGCCTGTCGCCAACGAGAAAACACAACCGACCCTTGCGGAATTGCGGTCTCTTGCTTCACCCCTGGTGGCGCATCGCAGCTTGCCGTTCGGCGTCGAACCGCTCGATAGGCGTCTTGCAGGTAAGGGCCTTCGTGCCGGCGCCCTGCATGAGATTGCCGCCCGCAGCTGCTCGCTGGTCGACGACGCAGCCGCCACGCTATTCACTGCTGGAATTGCAGCCCGGGAAGCTCACGCCACCGGGGCTCCGGTCTTATGGGTGAGCTGCCGAACCGACCTTTACGCTCCTGGCATCGAGCAAGCGGGTCTCGCGGCCGATCAGGTCATCCACGTCGAGCCGCGTGACGAGAAGATGTTGCTGGCAGTGATCGAGGATGCTGTGCGCGATGGGACACCCTGCGCGGTCATCGCCGAGGCACGCAAGGTGCCGATGGTCGCGAGCCGCCGCCTTCAGCTTGTGGCCGCTGAAGCGGACTTGCCGGTCCTGATGCTGCGGCATCACCGCAAGAGCGACCGTGACCCGTTTGAGGAGCCGTCCACGGCCTGGACGCGGTGGCGGATTGGATGCGCCCCGTCAGGGCGCCTGGCCGTTGCCGGCGTGGGTCGGTCGCGATGGTCGGTCGAACTAGCCCGACAACGCGGTGGCGAACCCTTTTCCATGATCCTGGAGGGATGCGATGAGACGGGTCGTCTCGCTGTTCCTGCCGAACTTGGCCATCGAGCGGCTGAGACGGTTGGAACGGTCCGCCAGGCCGCTGCCTGAGCGGGCGCCTCTCCAGCTTCCTGTCGACGAGGATCCGGGTGCCTGCTCCGTTCCGCGCGGAGGTGGATGGCGGCCGGGCGCGCGATGGGCACAGGCGGACAGAGGCGACGTACAGCAGCAAATTGATGCGCTGCCAAAGCATGCACAGCCAGCCATGCGCGAGCTTGGCCGGCGATCGGAGGCTGCCAGCCACCCCTTCAAGGGCAAGCTGCCACACGCGAACGCGGTCGGCCGTGATACTCTTGCGGGTGTCGAGTACGCGCCGCTCGCGCTGGTCGGCAAGGTTGGTCGTCGAGAGGAGATCGTGGCAGCTTGCCCGGCCGCGACCGGGCTTGGCATCCACATCGGCATGGCGGCAACGCACGCCCGGGCGCTCGTGTCCGACCTGGACTTCCGCCCCGCCGATCCGGATGCCGACGCACGCCTGCTCGACCGACTGGCTCTGCTCGCTGTCCGCCGCTGGTCGCCGATCGCGGCTGCGACGCCGTCCGATGGGCTATGGCTTGATCTAACCGGCTGCGAGCACCTCCACGGCGGCGAGAAGCGCTTCTGCGAGCGCCTGCTGGCGTTCTGCCGTCGCGCAGGCTTCACCGCCCGCGTTGCGATCGCCGACACACCCGGCGCTGCGCATGCGCTTGCGCGGTTCAGCCCAGGTGATCTCACCATCGTTGCGCCAGGCGGCGTGGTGCGCGCGATAGAGCCGCTGCCAATCGCCGCACTCCGCTTGGAAAACTCTGCGCTGGCTGCAGCACGCAAGTTCGGGTTCGAGACGGTTGCGGACTTGCTGCCGATCGCGCGCGGGCCGCTCGCCCGTCGTCTTGGCCTGCCTGCCATCAAGCGGCTCGATCAAGCGCTCGGGTCAGTCGCAGAGCCGATCACGCCGCGTGAGGACCTGGAGATCCCAGCGGTGGAACGCCGGTTGCTGGAGCCCATCGGTACTGCCGAGGCGATCGCCCAGGTCATGGCTGACCTTCTCGGTGATATGGCTGAGGTCCTGCAGGCGCGCGGCCTTGGCGCACGATCGCTGCGGTTGACGGCGCTCCGCATCGATGGTGGCGAGGAGGTCATCGCCGTCGGCACGTCACGCCCGACGCGCGAAGCTGAGCACCTTCTTCGGCTCCTCAAGCTCAAGATCGAGCGGATCGATCCAGGAATGGGTCTCGAGCAGTTCCGGCTCACCGCGCCGCATACCGAGCCGCTCGATGCCGTCGATCTAGGCAAGATCCTCGCCGGCGACGTCCAGGTGCGTGATCCCGCACGTCTCGTCGACGTCGTCGCCGGCAGGGTGGGGCAGCACTCCGTTTTCAGGATGGCGCCCGTCGCCAGCCATGTGCCCGAGCGCGCGGCGAAGCGAGTGAGCCCCATCGCCGTTCCCGAACGCTGGCCCAAGTGGCAGCGACCGGCGCGCCTCTTTGCGCGGCCAGAGCCGCTGTGGGGCGTCCTCGCGCTTCTGCCTGACCAACCACCACGACGGTTTGAGTGGCGCGGCGCCGCTTACAAGGTGGTTGCCGCCGATGGTCCCGAGCGGATCCACGGCGAGTGGTGGCGGCGCGAAAAGGAAGTCTGGGCGGTCCGCGACTACTTCCGGATCGAGGATGAACAGGGCGGCCGCTACTGGGTGTTCCGCCGCGGCGATGGCATCGACAACTCGACCGGCGATCTCTCGTGGTGGATCCATGGGGTATTCGCGTGACCGACTACGTCGAACTCCAGGTCCTCACCCACTTCTCCCTGCTGCGAGGCGCCTCAAGCCCTGAGGAGCTGTTTGGGGCGGCTGCAACGCAAGGCTATACCGCGATCGGCATCGGTGACATCGGCACGGTCGCCGGCGTCGTGCGTGCCTGGGAAGCGCAGAAGGCAACAGGCGTGCGCTCGATCGCCGGCGGTCGCCTCGATCTCGCCTGCGGGCGCCAGCTGATCCTCTACCCGACCGATCGGCCCGCATGGTCGCGCCTGACCCGGTTGCTGACTGTTGGCAAGCGGCGCGCCGGCAAGGGTAAGTGCGAGTTGCACTGGCACGATCTTGCACCCTGGTCAGAGGGCATGATCGCTATCCTTCTTCCGCATGAAGCGAACGGAGACAACGAAGCGGCGCTTGCAGATCTCCGGGCCGTCTATGGCCGCAGGGGGTATATGGCGCTGTTTCAGCGCCGGCGCCCTGGGGACACGGTACGGATCGACGCTCTCGCGCAGCAAGCCCGCGCTGCCGGTGTCCGCGCCGTCGTCACCGGCGACGTGCTATATCATGCGCCCGAGGCGCGCCTCCTGCAGGACGTGGTCACCGCCGTGCGTGAGAAGTGCACCGTCGACGAGCTCGGCTACAAGCGCGAGGTCAACGCCGATCGCGCGCTCAAGCCGCCGGCAGAGATGGTCCGCCGCTTCGCAGCCTATCCGGATGCGCTGCGCGCCAGCGTCGATATTGCGGAGGCCTGCACCTTCGATCTTGGCGAGCTGGCCTACCAGTACCCGCACGAACGCGTGATCGAGGGGCTCACCGCGCACGAAGCACTGGAGCAGCTGACGAACGATGCGGTCGAGCGAATGTTCAATGGCGAGGTGCCGCAGGCTTACCGCGACCAGATCAGCCATGAGCTGCGCCTGATCGCCGAGCTTGCCTATGCGCCCTATTTCCTCACCGTCCACGCGATCGTGCGCGAGGCAAGGCGGCGCGGCATCCTGTGCCAGGGGCGAGGCTCGGCCGCCAACTCCTGCGTGTGTTTCGTGCTGGGCATAACCTCGATCGACCCCATCAAGCACGAACTGCTGTTCGAGCGCTTCGTCTCGGGGGAGCGCCGCGAGCCGCCAGACATCGACGTGGACTTCGAGCATGAGCGGCGCGAGGAGATCATCCAGTGGATCTACGAGACCTATGGCCGCGACCATTCCGCGCTGACTGCGGTCGTGACCCGCTACCGCGCCAGAGGGGCAGTGCGCGACGTTGGCAAGGCGTTGGGCCTTCCTGAAGATCTCACGTCGTCGCTCGCTGGCATGGTCTGGGGCTGGTCGGCCGACGGCGTGGGCGAAAAGCAGGTCGAGGAGCTCAACCTTGACCTCGGCGACCGGCGCCTGCGCCTGACGCTTGATCTTGCCCGCCAGCTGATCGGTGTGCCGCGCCATATGAGCCAGCACCCGGGCGGCTTCGTCCTCACACACGACCGGCTCGACGACCTGGTGCCAATCGAGCCAGCGGCCATGGAGGACCGCCAGATCATCGAGTGGGACAAGGACGACATCGACGCGCTCAAGTTCATGAAGGTCGACGTCCTGGGCCTCGGCATGCTCGGCTGCATGAACCGGGCATTCGACCTGCTCGAGGAGACCAAGGGTATCCGGAAGGGTCTCGCAGATCTGCAGGATGACGATCCCGACGTCTTCGCCATGATCCAGAAGGCAGATACGCTCGGCACCTTCCAGATCGAGAGCCGCGCGCAGATGTCGATGCTGCCGCGCATGAAGCCGCAGCGCTTCTACGACCTGGTCATTCAGGTGGCCATCGTGCGTCCAGGCCCGATCCAGGGCGACATGGTGCACCCCTACCTGCGCCGGCGCGAAGGGCTGGAGAAGCCCGAATACCCCCGGCCCGAGCTACGCGCCGTGCTGGAGAAGACGCTCGGCGTGCCGCTGTTCCAGGAGCAGGCGATGAAGGTCGCGATCGTCGGCGCCGGGTTCACGGCGGCAGAAGCCGACCAGCTGCGCCGCGCCATGGCGACGTTCAAGTTTACCGGCGGCGTCTCGCACTTCTCGGAGAAGCTGGTGGAGGGCATGGTCACGCGCGGTTATCCGCGCGAGTTCGCTGAACGCACCTTCCGCCAGCTCGAGGGCTTCGGCTCCTACGGCTTTCCCGAGAGCCATGCCGCCAGCTTCGCCAAGATCGCCTACGCTTCGGCCTGGATGAAGCACCACCATCCCGACGTGTTCTGTGCCGCGCTGATGAACGCGCAGCCGATGGGCTTCTACGCGCCCGCACAGATCGTCCGGGACGCGCGAGAGCACGGCGTCGAGGTTCGGCCGCCCTGCGTGAACGCGAGCCGTTGGGACTGCACGCTTGAGCCGACCGGCAAGCGCTACCTTGCAGTGAGGCTAGGGCTGCGCCAGGTGCGCGGCCTTTCCAACGCCGACGGAGCCAGGATCGCCGGCGCACGCAGCATTACCCCGTTCGAGTCCGTGGAAGACGTATGGCGGCGTTCCGGCGTCCAGCGCGCCGCGATCGAGAAGCTGGCCGATGCCGATGCTTTCCACGCCTTCGGCGCCGATCGCCGGCAAGGTCTGTGGAAGGTACGCGGGCTTGGCGAGGCACCGCTGCCGCTGTTTGCTGCCGCCGATCGCGCCGCCGCGGCCTTTAGCGCCGAGGGCAATGAGCCCAACGTAGACCTACGGCCGCTGACAGACGGCCGCCAGGTAATCGAGGACTACCGTTCGCTGCAGCTCTCGTTACGCGCCCATCCTCTTACCTTCCTCCGCGAAGAGTTAAGCCGGCGAGGTATCACCAGGTGCGCCGATCTGCTCACCATTCGCGACGGCCGCCACGTCGAGGTCGCGGGCATCATCCTCGTCCGTCAGAAGCCTGGCAGCGCCAAGGGTGTGCTGTTCATCACGATCGAGGACGAAACCGGCATCGCCAACGGCATCCTCTGGCCCGATCGCTTTGAGGCTCAGCGCCGCACGGTCATGTCAGCCTCGATGATCGGCATGAAGGGACAGGTGCAGAAGGAAGGCGAGGTGATCCACGTCATCTGCAGCAAGATCACCGACTATGGACCGCTGCTCCATCGCGTCGGTGAGATGTCGTTCCCTCACACGACCGGGCGAGGCGACAAGGAGCTGAGCCCTAAGCCGAATGACTCGTACTGGTCGGCGCACGTCAATGGCATGGATCCGGAGAAGGTTGTGCGATTCAAGTCGCATGACTTTCGTTGAGCGGTGCCCAAGCTGCACAAGCACCAGCGCGTCGTTATCGCGCTCTCGGTGCATATCCTGCGTTCAGGTGTATCCAGATCATCGGAAAGCCGTGTCGACGGCGTCGAGATACGGCTCGCCCTGCGGTGCCTGGTGCAGCACTGCCCCGAGCGATGGCCGCTCGATCTCTATTGGGACGCAGCCCGGCAGGAGAACGAAATCGGTCGAGCTCAGGGAGTTACGGCTGCCTTTAACGGAATCATCCGCCAACTAAGGCGCGCCGGATGCTACGACGAGGTCTCGCCACTCTAGGGGCCGGCTAGAGGATGCCCCTCTAGGACAGCAGCCATCTAGGACGTTCCGCGGCAAACTCGTTGCGCGTGGACACTGACTCGGCTTAACGCCGCGCATGAAGATGTCGTCTATCGAGCGTGCCGCGCGCGCCTTTGCCCTCACCGCTAGCGGTACCGACGAGTGGGACACACTCGATCCTTTGACTAAAGAGCGTTTGAAGAGCGCGGTTCTCGCGGCGCTGGCAACTATAAGGGAGCCGTCACCTTCGGTCATCCGTGCTGGCGCCAGGAAGTCTCGGGAGGGGTTCAGAAGCACTGCCCGGCGGACACGCACCACATGGCAGGCGATGATCGACGCAACGAGCGCGGATATCTAAGCTTTCGGCACTCCCCATCGTGAGGAGCGCCGATGCTGCTTACTAGCCGTTGAGTTTGTCCTTCACAGCCTTGGCCGGCGTGAACGTCAGCTTCTTCGATGCCTTGATTGTCATGGCCTCGCCGGTCGCGGGATTGCGGCCTTCACGCTCGGGGCTGTCTTTGACCTTGAACTTGCCGAAGCCGTTGAGCGACACTTCCTCGCCCTTCGCTGCGGCGTCGGCGACGGCAGCAAACACGGCGTCGACAATTTTGCGTGCGTCAGCCTTCGAGATGTCGGCTGAGGCTGCGATGGTATCGGCGAGATCGCTATTGTTCAAGTTAAGCGCTCCTGTTGATGGATATGGGAGAGGTGACCTATGGCACGGCTCGACAATCAGCAAGGGAGCCGAGGATGTGGCCTAGATTGAACCCCTAGCCGCCTTCAGGCATTATCGAACGATGGCAGAAACCACCGACGGCTTCGAAGAAGCGGCCCGCATCGTTGAGGCGTATGCAGAAGGAGAGCAGGATGAGCGCGTGCTCGAATTGCTGACTGATATCGCGCGCGACATACGAGCGAAGCTTCTGAACGACTGATTTGGCGGATGTGCAACCGGGCAAGAATGGCGGGGGAGCCAGAAACGCTCTTCGGATCGGCTGCGACGCTATTTTCGGAACGGCCGCGTGACAACCGCTTCAACCCGCACGAACTGCGACCCGGCAGCCGCAATTACGTCATCCGCGAGCAGGACGGCGAACGTGCCTGGGACGTCATGGCTTGGGACATCCTCGGCGGTCAAGCCAAGTGGAAGATGACCAACGTCCGCCAGCTCGGTCTGCCGCAATGGCGCAAGCTGGCCGAGAAGCCCGAGAACCGATGTTTGGTGCCGCTGACCGAGTTCTGCGAGTTCACGCCCGAGAAGCACGACCTTGGTGATGGGAAGCCGCCGCTTAAGGGCGAGATGTGGTTCCGGGTAGTCGACCAGTCTGTATTCGCCGTGGCGGGTTTCTGGCAACGCACTAAGGAGGGTAACGGCTTCGCGATGGTGACCTGCGATCCTAACGAGCTCGTCGCACCAGTCCATCCAAAGGCCATGATTACCATCCTCTCGCCAGAGGACATCGAAACATGGCTCAGAGGGACATATGATGAGGTTCTTGCGCTTCAGCGGCCCTTTGCTTCCGAAAAGATGACTGTCCGCGGCCCGGTCTTTCCGACCCGCAGACCCGAACATTGACAAACAGTCATCGGAGGTGACTTCGCCAGCGTCGCTCGCGTGGTCGCCGTACGAAAGCGAAGCCGGCGAAGTCCTAAACGCGGTACCGTGCCAGAGTGGCGCGGATCAACTGCCTTTTGGAGGCCAAGGCAGGACAGTCCCCGTACCGAGCATGACACGACGTAAGTCTCGGCCATCTGCGAGCGTGCAGCTCGCCACCACGCGGCCGTAACTCTGTCCGATCCGTTCGCATTTCATTGTCGGGTAGCGCACCACCACATGGCCGGTCCTCCAGCGACCGCGGGGACCCCCTAGAACATTGACCAAGGCGTCACGCGCCTGTGTGGCGCTGGCCCGAGGGCAGGGGTGCCCTGGCCTACAGGTTCCATCCATTTCCCTCGCGGCGATGCCCGCAATCCGGATCTTCTCGCCCTCCTTGCAGTGAACCGGTCCGTCCCCATCGTAAACTGAGATCGGCGTGCATAAAAAGGCAGCTGCGGCAAACAAGCTCATCAGTCAGTTCCTCGTTCAGCGGGGACCAAACGCAGACCTTAACGGTGGTGGGTATACGATAGCATACTGCCTTTAGCGCTACGAGATCACGTCAACACACGGATATTTTTGCCCAGTTGCGTTGCCAGTGGCGAGGTGCCTGTTCAGATACAAGGTGCCCATCGTCGCTATGCGCCTTTTCTCATGGCGCAGATTGTCGGCATTGATGGGTTGGCGCAATAGGGTTGCTAGATCCACCTATTGCGCCTAGGCTTCCGAGCCTAGCGCAGAAGGTATACCTTGCGCGCCATATTTCAGACGGACACGGCGGAACGGACATGAAATCCCCGATCGAGCTGTTCAATGCAAACATCGTCACGAGGGCGAGCGGTAGGGCGAAGACTCTCGCCGACGCCATGCTCCTGCCATCCGATCGGATCGATAATCCTCGCATCATGGACAAACTGCTAGCGACGCTCGAACCGAAAGAAGAGCAGATCGTGCGGTTACGGATTGGTGGTGGCGAAGGCGAGGCGCAAACACAGCGTGCGGTCGCGCGTGCAGTCGGGATTTCTCCTGGGAGGATCGGACAGATTGAATCCAAGGCCTTCCGGCGGATTATATGGGTAATCAACAATCTCGGCACGGACGAGGCCGTGCTCGATGCCCTCATTGCCAAGCGGAGAGCCGATAGAGCCCGGGAAGCTGAAATTGCCTCTCGCTCTGCCGAAACGGCGGCGCGAGAACGCGAGCAAAAGAGGACCGATGCCCTGCGCCGCGATGAAAGGCGGCGCGCGAAAGCTCGCAAGAAGGCTTGGGAGCGGAAACTGCGCAAGTCGGAGGAACAGCATCAAGTCTTGAACACAGAGGCAGCTTACCTTGCGCGGCGAATAAACGGCCTTGAAGGACGGGGTTGGGTCGCCCGCACATTCCTCCCGCGCAATTCAGAAATCGACCGATTACGCGCAAGAGCACGCCAATGCGGAATTGAAATCGAGGAAGCGGGCGCAGAAATCGCCAGGATTCGCTCCTCGCTGCCCGAGGGGCCTGACCTTGCCGAGTGAGAAGATTCCGCCCCTCCCACCGATCGCGCGCGTGTATTTGAGGGTGAGCACTGACGCGCAGGACTTGCGTAGGCAGGAAGCTATCATTGAGGACGCTAAAGTCGGTGGCTACTATGTCGCGGCGGTCTATCGCGAGAAGGCATCCGGCGCCCGTGCCGATCGCCCCGAACTGCTGCGTATGATTGCCGATCTTCAACCTGGCGAAGTTGTGATCGCTGAGAAGATCGACCGGATTAGTCGCCTACCCTTGGCCGAGGCCGAGCATTTGGTTGCGACAATTCGTGCGCGTGGCGCGCGACTTGCCATTCCCGGTGTCGTGGACCTGTCCGACCTCGCAGGCGATGCCGATGGCATCGCCCGCATCGTGCTCGAATCTGTCCAGACCATGCTTTTGAAGATCGCCTTGCAGATGGCACATGACGATTACATTGATCGCCGCGAGCGCCAGCGCCAAGGGATCGCCTTGGCAAAGGCAGCAGGCCGCAGCGGAGGGCGCAAAGGCGATCGCGCCACGCACGCGCGCGTTGTAGCGTTGCGCGAGGCGGGAAAGAGCATCGCCCAAACCGCAGAGCTGGCCGATTGCGACCGCAGCACCGTCAAGCGGGTATGGGCGGCGCATCGCGCCGCCCAGCAGCCAAAACCCAGCCCTCAGCAAAATCACCGTGAGCGATCTAGCTGATTGCCCTTTCTGTCGGCTTCAGGCCGGCGGCAGCTGCCACCAGTGCGACGGATGAGCATCAGGAGCGGCCGGTGTGACGGACGCGAGATGTTCAGCGAGCGCGCAGGATCGCGGAGACGGCAACAATGTCGCCATGGGCAGTCCGCTCCGCACGGCCTGCAGGGGGCGTAGCGGTTGCAATCATCCGGCGCTGCCTGCAATCGAAGGCGATGTGTTCACGAGAATTGCAATAGAAGGACGATGCGGGATGACCGATGCGAGCCGTATCGCCGCCGCCATCAATCTGCGTGTCCGCCAGCTTGAGGCACAGGGTATCACCGGGCTCGTCCTTGCCAATCATATGATCGGCCACATGCAGGACCTGCACGGTATCTACAGCACCGCCAGCGACCGGACACTGCGCGACCTGTGCGACCGTTTTCCGGGATTTGAGCGATATGCCCGGATCATGGAGGAGATGTCCGAGCGCAACCAGGCCATGTTGGCCTCGGGAAGCCATCCCCATGGCGATCTGCCTGAATTGCCGGAGCCGCTGAAGGCAAAGCTCACTCATGTGCTGCACGCCGCCGCCGAACTGGAGCGCGAGCTTCAGGCAGCCGCCGATGGCGGCCACGCCGACCAGGCCGGGCGCTTGACGGTAGTGATGCACCGCTGGACCGACGACCTCGCGCGACTGGCCGCCGACTTCCAGTCCTCGGATTTACCGCCCGCTTCCCAGGCCCTGGTGCAACAGGTGCTCAAGGCGACGGCGGAACGGATTCAGAAATGGATGGAGACGACGTAGCGGCTTCCTATCGCCGAATACCGGCGCGGACCCCCGCAAGGAAAACGGCCGGTTTTCTGGCGATCGGCAAAAGACCTTGCCGATCGGAGTTTCGCCACCAGAAAACCCAATCACAAAATCAGCGTGCGCTTGGTCCCCGCCAACCGGGCTTTCTCGTGGTTTCTGAGGGCAGCGCGACCATTGTGAGATAAACAACGCTTAGCCGAACAGACCGCGAACGGCAGCCGCCGACGCTGTCGGGACAATGTCGCCAATGGGTGGGAAGCAGTCGGTTCGCTGAAAGGCAAGGTACCAAAAGAGCGGCACGACTTACTGTCAGTTCAGCCCCCACATCGCAGCACGGTTACGGGCAAGCTCGCCCATAAAAACGTCCAAAGCTGCTAACCGTCGATCGACTTCGGCGGTCGGCACGCCGTTCCATACGGAGTGGTCGTAATTGGCGCGAACGATTTTAAGATCATCGCCCGCTTGGTAGCGCTCGGATATATATAGCGTTTCAAGCAAGTCTGTGGGCCGTTCATGCTCGCTTGTTTTGGCCGCGCCATACTTGATGAGATACTGGGACATAATACCGTCGTTGGAGGTGCTGACCATGATCTTCTCCTTTCGTTGAGGAACATGGGTGTCCGGCAACGGCGCGTCCAGAGCAGAGCTGATTTTTGCATGACTGACCGACGGCGAATGTCCGCAAGTGGGCGATTGTGTTGAAAAAGTCGGAGCGCGAAACTTTGGTGCGCTGCAATGGAAGGGACGAATCAACAGCGCGCACCGTTTGAAGCGATCGTGCTCTACATCCCGTTTTTTGATCGAATTGTTTCAAGGCGTCTTGAGCAGCTGCCTTTTTCAACACAATCGGGCGGAAGCTGCCGATCCGGCGGTTCTGTAAAACCTTCCTTTCTGACGATCCTGCCAGCAGGCAGGAGAGGCGAGACATTCTGCGGCTTCCGGTTTGTCAAAACTGTTCTGGAAACCCAATTCGCAAAACCGCCTTCCGTTGACGGGTTTAGAGAACCCATTGGCAGATAGTGTGAGCAAAAGGCCGCTCCGTTGGCAAGCAGACGCCGCTATGATTGCGAGCACCTACACCTAGGCGTAGCGCGCCGCCTCGGTGATGCCGAGCTCAAGGACATGCTCGATGACCTGCACGGCGAGGTCGAGCATATCGTTGAAGCCTATGGCCACCGCGACCGCCTGATGACGGCGATAGACTATTTGCGAGAAGCGGCCGCGAACCCGGATTATGAAGTGGCATTGGGGCTAAATGCCGCCTTCGTCGCACCCCAATTGCTCGCCGCGCTCCGCGCAGCGGAGCGCAAGACATTCGATTATGCCAAGCTCATCCGGTTCTGCGAGGAGCTGAATGACGCCTATCGGCGGGGCCACTATCTGACGAGCGCCTTGCTGATTCGGGCAGTCATGAACCATGTGCCGCCGATCTTCGGGCAGACGACTTTCGCCGCGGTCGTGGCTCACGCCACCCGGAGCATCAAGCCGATGCTCGAGCGACTTGAGAAAGAAGCGCGACCGATTGCCGACCTTCACACGCACTACCTGATCCGCGCAAAAGAGCCGCTGCCGACCCGAATTCAGATCGAGCCCTATAAGGGCTGTTTCGAGCTGCTGATGAACGAGATCGTTGCGAAATCCGGATAGGCCAGGAAACAAGGCCCGCCTACTGTTGGCGCCAGATATCAGCGGTCCTTGAAGCCCGGTAGTAGGTCGATCGCTGACCTGCGGGTAAGCGTCTCGTGCAGAGACTCAAGCCGCGAGCGTAGGTCAGGGGATGGCCGTCTTTCATCTTCGAACGCGGTTATCATCTCCAGTTGCGAGGCGACAATCTGAGCGAGCACCTCCTTCATCTTGTCGTCCATTACAGCCTCCATTTCGATGAGCGGTTGCCATAGAACATATATCGAACAAAATAAAGGGTCGCCGCTGCCAGAAGGAGGCCCTCCGTGGAAATTTCTTTAGCGGTGTACGCTAAGGACAGAGGGAGTTTCGGAGATCAAAGCAGTTGGCCCGGATCGGGCGGCGAAATCGACATCGGTAATCCTGGAACTAGTAACCTATGTCCAATAAAATGTATTCTCGGACGCAAGAGGGGGTGTCAAATCAAGGTGCAACTGGCGTCATCAACTACAATCTGCTACATGTCGGTGACACCCATTGTTCCGCATGAGGCCAAACTGACGCCATGACGATCCACCGAACCCGGATAACCTCAGATGGGCGTATACAGCTACCCGCCCAGCTCCGCCGCGAACTGGGGCTCAACGCCGGTGACACGGTCGACCTAGAAACGCATGACGGTCAGTTTGTGGTGCGCCGGCCGTCGAAGGCGCTGGAGCGTATTCGTGCACGGCTCGCGAAATACATCGAACCCGGCGCCGATCTGCAGGCCGAATTCAAAGCGCAGCGGGTCGAGGATGCGATGCGTGGCTGATGCGCTGCTGGATACTTCGGTCCTGATCGCGTTCGCTTTGGGCGAGGCGCATGCCGTCGACGAGAACACGCTGCTCTCGGGCGCTGCGGTTTCCACCGTCAGCCTCGCCGAGCTCCGATCGGTGCTGCTGCAGAAGAACGTCGATGCAGAAGACATCGATGCCACTATCCAGGACTTCAACCTTGAGGTGCTGTCTTTCGGGCTGGCAGAGTCCCAGGTCGCGGGCAACCTGATCCCGCTCGCGCGTCCACTCGGCATCGGCCTTGGCGACTGCGCCTGCATCGCCACCGGCATCGTCACCGGCCTGCCGGTCTGGACGGCCGATCGGGACTGGGCGAAGCTCGACGTCCCGACGCAGATCCATCTCATCCGCTGATCGGTGGCGCGCGATCTCGTTCCCCTTTCCGCGCATTTGCCTGCGGACATTGCGGCCGAGATCGAGGAGGCGCGGGACACGCTCGCGGCGGCCAAGGCGGCCTCGACGCAAAAGGCTTACGCTTCGGACTGGCGCCGGTTCTGCGACTTTTGCGAAGCGCGCAATGTCGAGGCGCTGCCGGCGCATCCCGACATCGTGGCCCTTTTCATCCACGTGGAAGCTGAGGCCGGCATCGCGCCGGTCACGATCGGTCGCCGCGTCGCTGCCATCGCGCACCATCATCGCGATGCCGGTCTGGCCTCGCCAACCGCGCGCGACGATGCCGGGGTCATCGCCCGAATGCTCGCCGGCGTGCGGCGAAAGTATGCGCGGAAGAAGGAGCAGAAGTCGCCGGTCCAGGCTGACGTGTTGAAGGCGATGTTGGCAACGATCGAGGGCATGGGCGTGCGGGCAAGGCGGGACCGCGCGATCCTGGCTTTGGGCATGGCGGGCGCCTTCAGGCGCTCGGAGCTTGCCGCGCTTCGGCTCGAGGATCTCAAGTTCACCAACACGGGGCTGCGCATCACCATCCCCAGGTCCAAGCGCGACCAGGAGGGGGCCGGCCAGACCATCGCCATTCCCGAGGGCCGCTTCATTCGGCCGGTTACGCTGCTGCGCCACTGGCTCCACGCGGCCGATCTGCTGTCTCCCGATCCGGCGACCGGCAAGCCGCGCGCTGGCCCGGTGTTCCTGCGCCTGACCCGTTCGGACGTCCCCACCACCGCCGCGATCACTGACAAGACGATTGCGCGCCTGGTCAAGACAACCGCGGCTGCGGCGGACCTCGACCCGTCACTCTATTCCGCACACTCGCTTCGTGCGGGCTTCCTCACCGAGGCAGCGGCGCGGCGGGCGAACCTGTTCAAAATGAAGGACCACAGCCGGCACAAGTCGCTCGATACGGTTGCCGACTACGTCCGCGATGCGGCAATGTTCGACGATCATGCCGGCGACGGCTTCCTGTAGCGGGCACGATGAGATGGCGGGTTCGAATTGGTTTGCGGATTGGGATAAGAAGGCAAACAGGGCTTTGGGCATTGTCGTATTTACCGCCCTGTTGGTGCTTCTTATTTGGGCGCCCCTGGCCACCCTTCAATTTTGTTGGAAGATGGGGCACCCGAAAGTTGGTGCCGGCATTGCCGGACCACTTTCCATCGGGCTCTCCTTGACCAGCTCCGCGTTCTGGAACGCCTACCTCAAGCCGGCAGCGAACGCTTGGTATGGCGTATTCGGTGTGATGGTCGTTCTCATTGGGCTCGTCCTGGTCGACGACCTCAAGCACGCAGTTGAGGGGTTTCCTGCTAAGTCCACCCATGAGCAGGCCATGCGCGGGACAATCCTCTTATGGATCGGCGTCACCGCCTTCGCCGCGAAAACCCCCTGGGATGATTTGCGCGATAAGTTCGCTGCCCGGTTGCGGGCCTGGCTCGAGCGGTCGGCCAACTAGGGTTGACGCTCCTGGATCCGCAGGCAAACTGCGATCATGCAATGGACTTCCTATAGCGAATGGCAGCGCCAGGACCCGCAGAACAGGCCGGATATTTCTTTGGCCGATGGTTACCTTGCGGGTGCAGCGGTGTCTCTGCAGGTCAGAGCTGACGAAGTTTGGATCGCTGAGATCCTGGGCCAGGAAGATGATTCCGACGGGAGAGACGACAGTGCTCTCGATGCGCTATCCGGCTCCAGACGTGAACTTCTGAACCGACTAACCGAGACGCGGTCTTCGCTCACCTCGGATCAAAACACCTATGTACCCACGCTGGACGTGGCTGAGGACGGCGAGTTCGACCTCACAGGCTGGGCGTCGGGCTTCCTCGAGGCCATGGGCCCCGACCTGGATATGTGGTTATACCACCTTGCTGGAAGTCGGGAGTGCGGCCTTCTCGGCCTTCTGGGAACCTATGCGGTCGGCCCTATGGGCAGTGCTGGCCGAGCCCATCTTGCAATCCATCCCGAGCGTCAGGACCTGGAACTCCTTCAGGCTCGATCGTGGGAGTTCCTTCCCGGGTTATTGCAGACGCTCTATACGCGGAAGGTCGAGCTCGCTGATCTGGGGGCCTGACTACCTGCCTCGCCTTGGCGGTACGTCTCGTCCTCGTGCAATCTGGTCCCAGTCCTGCCAGGGCCGATCAATCAACCCACGCTTTCGGGCGCTGATGCATAGCAAGGTTGCGCCCAGCATCAGCAATATGGCCATAGCCGTAGGCGCCCCTCGCAAGACGGCGTAGGCCTCCCGCGAAATCGAGATCGAAGCCCATCGTGCAAAGTGTGCGCCGAGGCACAGAAGCTGAAACGCTGTCGCCCACAGGGGCCAGATTCGGCGGGCATGAAGTGCAATCATCCCGAACGCCAGAAACCCGATCAGGTCCGCGCCGAGAGATGACACGTCGACCGTCACGAATTTGCTCGGCATCAGTCGTTCGACTGACAATTGGAATACGCCCAACGCGAAGATCGACGCGACGCCCAGGCGCTCCGGCGCAGCCCCTTTCCACAAGATGAAGAGGAGCGAGAACGACATGAATATCGCCCACACCATCGCGACATCGCTTAGCGACATGACGGCACCCGTCGATATACACGTCGAGCATCAGCTAGCCGGTGTGGCGACGAGCCTGGCACCTTCAAAGCATCCGGCTCAGGGCGTCGGAAATTGCCAGCATGGCGGCAAACGTGATCGCCACACCCATTGCAAGAACAACCACGAGCCCAAGGCGACCAAACTTCCCAAGCTTCACGTCCAGCGCCTGTAACCCAAAAGGCCGCTCGGCCGAGGTTGGGGAATCCTGGTCGCGATCGAACGTGTGCACTGAGGGGACAGCGGTTAGCGTCATAACGGGGTCCAGGACACAATCCTCGACCTGTTCCACCTCTATAGGAGTGCCGTCGACTGCCTCTGAGCCATATGTGGTTTTTCCACACAGGGCATGGAGCTCGACGTACCGCCGCACAGTGTCCTTGCGATCGACGGTCCCCCACCTCTCGCGGACCTTCATGATCCGTTGGTCGATGGTGTTTGGGTGGATGCCCAGGCGCCGGGCGATCCTTTTTGAGGTCAGATGCTCGGTCAGCAGGTCGAGAACCTCGACTTGCTTGGACGTAAGCTGACCAAGCAACTCCGCCGCCTGTTCCGGCGTCGTCAACTGGTCTGCGCTATCTTCCGACATTGGTCCTGGCCTCGATCGCAGAAGCTCCTTGGCACCTCGATCGGTAAAACGAAAGCCACCGAACCTTTGGACGTAAGAAGCCGGGCTAGCGATAGTTGAGGCTGGCTGCGCACATGCTCAAGGCTAACAGCACCTTAAACATAAATGCAGAAGCTTCGATCACTTACCAATATGTGGAAGAACCACAAACTCACCGGTCCTAATTGACCCCCGTATCTCGGACAGGGCAACTCTAGCCATCCAGGGTGAAAGACAGACCCTGCTTGTGAGCGCATGGAGAGCGCAAATGGTCCAGTTTCACGATCTTCAAATCCTGTTAGACGCCAACAATCGTTTCGAGCTGACCCAGAGCGTGGAAGGCCTGGCGATCGATGAGCTTGAGCGCGTATGCGACCGGGTGCTTGCCTCCGATCCACTCGAACCCCTGGCCTTCAGGCTAGGTCCGATCATCGAACACGCGCGTGAGCTTCAGCAACCCGACGACTGATAATCTAAGGACATCCCTTCCGTATCGCGCGACCTGTGATACCCAAAGGGCATGCAAATCGTTGACGACATCCAAACGCTCTACACCGAGGCGGCCAAAGAGCTTCGCACCAGTAAAGATGCCAAGCTGGAAGCCCTCAGAGTCCGGATCTCCCAGGGTGACGTCTTCGGCACCGGCATCACCCCGGCCCTTCTCGCGAGGCTACTCGACGAGACCGCTGAGGAGGCGGCAGTCCATTTCGCGGCGCTGCGCAGCGCAGGCTTCATTCAGAGCCATTTCGCCCAATTTTCCTGGGCCAACCTCGATCCTCAGGATAGGGCTCACACTCTCGACATCCTCTCGATGATCGAAGCGAATGTTGCACTCCGGTGCCGCTACCTCGACATGACGCCGGTCTTGCCGGCACTGCAACGCCTCGCTGGCGTCATCAAACAGCACGCGCAGAACGACGAACTGCTCGAGGTGTGCCTGGCCGTACAGCGTCTATTCCTGGTGTTGGTGGCCACCGTCAACGCGCCGCCGCTGTTCCGAGAGTACGCCGCATATGCAAACGCCAGCACGGCCTATGCCTGGTCCATGGCTCAGGACACGGGGGCCGCCATGCATATCAGCGACACGGTTGCCGGTATGGTTGAGGCTCTCAAGAATGGCGATGGGGTGTCGGCCGCCCGAGCCGCGACTTACCTGCGTTCGATGCCGGCGGCGGCCGAGAAGCTAGCTGTGCCGCTTTGCGGCTAAACCGTCAACGGAACGGCGATCCCGGAGCTCCTGTCTGCCGGAAGAAACAGTGGGTACACTGGATGCGACATCGCTAGCACTCGTCCACGCACGTCGGGCTCTCGGGCCTCACTACGTCCCAAGAGTTGCCCTCTATCGAAGCGGAGGGATGGGTTAGAAGATAGGCCAAGCTCAAGAGCGCGGCGCACATTCTCGAAGATTTTGACCTGACCTTCTCGGACCCCAGGCAGATCGCCTTCCAAGGCCTTTACGTTCTGGGCAGCCACTTTGCCGACCACTTTGCGCAGGGATGGGTGCGAGATAAGCAGAAGCCATAGCAGGCGGTAATATGCCTGCGGAATTAGCTTGTGAGCGACCTCCGCGATCGTCCGGCGCCCCCCCGCGCCAAACAGCGCACCCACCCACTCAAGCGCGCTCAGAAGGAACGCCTCGTCGGCCGGGTCGGTACTCGCCATCACGCACGCAAGCTGCTGCAGTTTTTTAAGGCGGGCCCCGCGTTCTCGTATGACCCGTGCTGCACAGATCTCGACAAAGATTTCCAGCCTGTCGGTACATTCGAGCATACTGTCCGAGCACCAGACTGCAGGCGTGTAGCTACGCTTATGCTTGACGAGGTAGCCATCGGTCGACAGCGCATTGAGCACGCCGATCGTCGCGGAATGCGTGAGCCCCGTCGCATCGGTGAACGTCTTGGTGACGAGCCGCTCGTCGGCCGAGAACTCATGAGCGAGAAGCCGACGGCGAAGATCGAGGTAAAAATTGAGCTGCGCGACCTGCGGCATCTGGGCCTCTATGATTGATGGTAATGCGTAGCCATCGACGCCCTTTAGGCGCAAGCATCGTTAACAAACCTTTCCCCAAACATCATGGCTCGCGCTGGCTTTTCGGCGCGAGCCATGATATTTTCGAGGAAAGGAGTTGTGTCGTGAAGCACGCGAGCCCGTTCAATGACTTTGTCCCGTTTCAGAACGGCGTAGCCGAGGACCTTCCGTTCCACGATGGTGATGGCGGTCGCGCAGAAGTTAGCTCTGCCACCGAGTGGATCATTCTCCTGTTCGGAGCGGTCGTAGTTATTGGAGGCATTCTGTTCGGGTAGCGATCTATCGATCGCGACCCTCAAACCAGGTCTTCCCCAACTTTTCGCCCGCCTTCGCCGGAAGCTCGGCAGCATCCCTGACAGCGTTCTCCCGATAGTCCTCATGAACCTGGCGTTCGCGCGCAATTGCTCCTCGGCCGTCCCCAATCTCCTGAGCGATTTGGGCATCATATTGCGCAAAGCCACTGCCGCCGCCCGAGCCGCCTCCACCGGATCTTGCACCAAGACTCCCGCGAAGATCAGCCTCGCTGAAGTCACTAGGACCTTGAACTGTCCCGCGTACCTCAGTGGGCGGAAGAAGCTCGTCCCGGACGGGCTCCATGATGTGATCTACGTAGTCCCTAGATATACGATCAACAATCATATCCCGCGCGCGCATCTGCGTCGGGCTGAGATCAACGGCTTGGAGGGAGGGCGCGCCGAGTGCCCGGAATTCTGAACTATTAGCGTATTCCTGATATCGGCTCGCGACGATCTGGGATAGGTCTTGGCTGACCTGCATTCCGCCGCCTTCGCGCATTGTCCAGGTCGTCCCGAGTGACCGACTTGCCTCCTCAATTTCGGCAAGCTGACGATCAATCGAGCGGATCTCCTCCACCGTCTTATCGCGGAACGAGCGGCTCTCAGAGTAACCCTCGTTACGAGAGAAGTTCCCGCTGCGATTGTAGGACTCTTCACTCCGACGAACGTCTTCCGAGCTATCCTCGCTTTGCCGGGAATTATCACTGTGGCTCGATGTAGACCGCGACCCATGACCAAGGCTGATGCCATCGCTGAAATTGCTGGAATCCCTGGCATCAAGCCCGAGACCGCCTGAAAGACCGACCCCCTTGCCGCCCTTGCCGCCTCCGCCTTTGCTACCAATGCCGAGGTCGCCTGAGAGGCCCAAGGTGCCGCTTTTGCCGGAGGTATACTGGTCGTTCCCGGAACGGGTCGAATCGACAGTCCGTGTAAAATCTCCCGTGTGGCCGGTCTGGGAGGACGTGCCGGTGCTCTTTGAGTAGCTCTCCCCCCTTCCAGCAGTCTGGCCGTGCCCAGACGATGCCTCTGACCCACTCGACGTTCGAAACCCGTTGCTCGAACTAAATCCTGCGCGTTCGAGAGCGGCTACGCGCTCGGATCGAGAGTTGGTCAGTGAGGTTCGGCGAGTCTCCAACTCGGCCGCGGCTTGGCTGATCTCGGCCATGGTCGACCGAGACACGCTCGGCGTGAATCCGAGGCTGCTCATGCCGGATCGATTATCGTAAACCACCGAACCATCGGCGGTCTGCGCCGACTGCGTCCCGTTGTCGTTGACGAAGGTCTGCCGGCCAAACCCGCCAGTGTATGCCGGCGCCGTGTTCCACTGATCGCGCTGGACCACATTGCCGGTCAGGTTCTGGTAGCTCTGGTTGCCGTAGGAGTAGTTCCCGGTCGTGCGCTCGATTGCCGCCGCCTCGGCCGCGGACTGCGCCGGCGCCAACATGGAGGTTGCCTGGCTCGAGATCGTCATCGCGCCCTTGGCGAGCCCTCCGGCAAGAAACGGGATCGACATCATCAGGAAGCCGGCGATCGTCGCCGTGTCGGCGTTGACCGCATCGATGCCCTCGATGGTCGACATGGTGATGCCGCCAGGTGCAGTCGCCGCCATGGCGGACTCCTCGCGGCCCATGATGAACATGTGCAGGACTGCGTAAAGCGGTCCCCAGGCGGCAAGGTAGAAGAAGCCGGTAAGATAGCCTTTGAGCGCCTGTACGCCTGTCTGCGGCATCAGGAATAGCGGAAAGATGACCGGGAACATGGCATAGAACACCACGACCAGGACGATGTTGAGCAGCGGCACCCAGGTCATCGCCTGCTGCGAGATCGAGGTGTAAGTGTTCTTGGCTTGGGTCTCGGCGCGCATCATAGCGAAGGTGTCGCCATCGGCCGAGGACAGGTTCGCACGAGCCTCGAGGAAGGCATCGGTAAGCGCGCGCTGCTGGAAGATCTGGCCGGCGTTCTGGGTGCTGCCATGGAATTGCGCAGCGACCGCAGGTAGATCCGCCTCCAGCTTGGCCTTCGCGGCCGCCTGCGTCAGGTTCGGGAAGAAGCTCGGTGCGATCTTGCCGATCTCTTCGTCGGTCTTGGCGGGGATACCCGCGGCGCCAGCAAGCGCGGCGTACGACGCGGCACAGGTGCGAATCTCGGTCGAACCGTCATCGTTCCAGTACGACATTGCCCGCGCCGGCGAGCCCGGACCCATGTCGGCAAGAATGTCGGTCGAGTTCATCACATCGTTCGGGTTCTTCTGGCCGAGCAGGAAATCGTAGAACAGGCACTGCTTGAAATACTCGGTAAGATTGGTCCTGACGCGGGGATCGCGAAACTTGAAGTCCCTCGTCTTGTCGTAGAGACGGGAGCCGTAGATGATGCCGTTGGTGCGGTACTCGAGCGCATCGGGCATCACGAAGACGGTCTCGGCCTGCTGGGTCAGCCAGTCGCCGATCTGGCTCGTGAACGAGGCGATCGCCGCCAGGCCGATCGGCACATTGGCAACGACTGCGGGCGCGAGCCCCGGGTTTATCCGGTCCGTGACCTTCACCTCGGTCGTGGGCACGATCAGAACGCCGTACATCAGCGTTGCCGACAAAAACCAGTTGAGCCACGCCTTCCAGTTGAGGCTGAACGCCACCACCAGCAGCACATAGCCCAGGCCCATCACCATCGTGACCTGGATCATGGAGCGAAAGCCCCCTCCTCCGGTCCAGGACGCGACGGCGTTGAGGACGTTGACGATGTACTCGCCGCCGCCGATGGTGAAGACCTCGAGCATGGCAAAGCGTCCTAATTGAGCCCTTGCGCCGTAGCGCCGGAGCGGAAGGAGAGAGCCGCCGACATTTGCGGCGAGATCGAGTTGCGCAAAGTGCGCTCGAGGAAGACCGTTCGCTCGACAATGCTTTGGGTTCGGACAAGGCGCTCATTCAGCTTGTAGCCATAGCCATCGAGCACCTTGCTGACGTTCTGCAGCTGCTCGCGCCATTGCGCGAGCGTCTCCTTGTCGGCCTCGTTGAAGGATCCTTGCGCCTTCTGCACGTAGCCGTAGAACTCCTGAACAATCTGCTCGAGCATGTCGACGGCAACAATCTCAGCCAGATCTTGAATCTCGGCATCCCCCATACCGCTCATCTTCGCGGCCGCATTGACCGTTATGATCTTGTAGAGAGGAACGCTGGTTCCTCCCAAGATCCCGACCTCCTCCGCTGTCAGCGCGTCGTTGGAGCGGACCTTTGCCACCATCGATTGAATCAGCGCGGCAACACGGGGCTTCAAGGCCTGTGCCTGGCTGATGTTCACCGTGCCGTTCGTAGTGGGATTAAGGCACTCCTCGGCATCGTCGCACTTCAGGACAGTGGTATCGGCCGTGCCGACCAGAAGCGCCTGGATCAGGTCGCGGTTACCCTGCCCGACGTACCGGACAGTGCCCTGACTCGCGTCAGAATCGGCGCGCTGGTAGATGATCGTACCCACCAGTGACATGAGGTACTCCTTGAACTCGCGCGAGAAGGAGGGGTAACTCTTGTTGAGCATGTGCCAGGTGTAATTGTACGACTTGGACGGGATCGTCTCGTCGTCGTTCTTGCCCATGATCTCGGTGCGCTCACCGCCGGCGTTGCAGTCCTGCCGCGCCTTGGCCCAGTCGGTCGCAAAACCCTGGCTGTTGGCGATCGCCTTGCAGACCTCGCTGTCGCGGCCCTGGCTCTCGCCCCACAGCCCTGCAACGAGGCCTTGCGCGGCCTCGCACGAGGAGATGTTCATCTGGTTCAACTTCTCGACCTTCTGCGCCATCTCCTCGATAGTCTGGGAGATCTGCGGGCTGATCGACTTGATCGCGAGCTGGAACGCAAAGCCCAGCGCGTTGCTGGCGACCCCCTTCAGCATGGCAACGATCTGGTCGGTGTTGATGAACGAGAACGAGCCGCCGAAGATGTCGATGCCGCCGCAGCCGGCCTTCACGCTTGGCAACTGGATGTTGACCGGGTTCACCTGCTTGTTCTTGAAGCGGGTCCACACGCCGCCGCCGGTGTAGTAGCCGGCCGACTGCCCTTGGAAGGCGGTCGGGCCATAGGCATTGCCGGCGCCGCCCATATCGTTGAAGAAATCGTTGAGCTCGCTGCCGACATTGGCCTGCGCCTGCACCACCGCGAGCTGCGATACGGACAGCACGCTGAGTGCCAGGCCGAGGCGCTCATGCCATCTGAGGGATCGTGCCATCAGTAGTCACTCCCGGGTTTAGTCTGCGTCAGCGTGAAGATGCGATCCATGACCTCGTCAGCCGCCATGAGGCCGTAGCCGATCGGGATCGGCTGCTTGGTCTGGGTGTCGAACAGCACCAGCGCCGGCACCTGGTTGCCGGTCAGGCCCATGCGCTGATACTGGCCGGTGTTGACGGCAAAGCGCGGGAACGCCTCGTTGCCGCCGCCGTCCATCGACACGGCAAGGACTTCAAGGCCGTACTGGTCCGAGATCGAGCGCACGATCGGGCTGAAGACGCGGCATGCCGAGCAGTTCGACGAGTAGAAGTAGAAGACCCCGTAGCGCTGGGAAAGACCTTGCATCGTCGATGATTTCGCCGCCTTGCGATCGGTCATCCAGGTCTGCTTGCCGAGCGAATTAATCGGTCGCTCCAGGGTGTAGTCTAGGTCCGGATTCTGCCAGACTGTGCGCCCCCAGACATCCGCGAAGGTCGACGCACGATCGAGTTGCTCGCGCTGGAAGCGCATGTAGGACGCCAGGTTCTCCGACGTCGGCTCCAGGATTGCTCGAGCCTTTAGCTCGTCCAGTTGTTCGCTGATTGCCGCCAGCTGCTTCGCCGCTGGCACTGTCGGCGCGGCAGGCTTACCCTTCGCCATCTCGCGCGCCTTGTCCGGATCGCAATAGAACCAGCTCCCAAGCTTGCGCTGCTCGCAGTAGAAAGCATCACGCGGGCTGAGTGCGGAAGTGGGGGTGAACGCGCCGGTGGTGGGGGCCGACGAGGTTTGTGCGTCCTGAGCCGTCGCGACAATCGGGGTCGCGGTCTGCGCTACGAGGGCGAGAACTGCAGGGAACACGTAGGCAGTCTTACGCATGGCCGGACTCCTTGGTGAGGTTGAGGAGGGCGAGGATCATGGTGGGATCGAGCAGGCCGAGCCCGCGATCGATCATGCGGATGCAGCCGCCATAGAGAGTGGTGACGGCGTTGATGCCGTCAGGCGTGAGGCCGTAGCCACACAGCGCTTCGTCGCCACGGCGCACGATGCCGCGCTCGACCATACTGTCGAGTGCGGCCGACACGTCGGGAACACGGACCTGGCGAAGAAACCAGTCCGAAAGGATCTCCTGCAGATCCTCATCCGTAGTGATGACCCGGCGCGAGATGGCACTGGCAACCGCGAGTTCGAAAACACTGAGGTTTGGAACCCGCCGATCGGCATGGATGTGGACGACGTCGTTCATGGTGCTCCGGTCCCCGCGTGCAGCTTGTAATACTCGTCGATCTTGTCCTGGATCTCGATCGAGGTCTGGACTTCATCGGGCACCTTCGCGGCGTCGATGAACTCGGAGTAAACTTCGGTGAAATCCATCTTGGACAAATCGAGCTTCTGGAACTCCTCGATCAGAAAGCCCTTGCAGTCCGGATTCTTGGCCTTGCCCCACGATTTGCCGATTTGGGCGCGACCCTGCTCCTGCAGGATGCGGCTGAGCTTGCTCTCGAAGCAACAGTAGGACTTGCGCTTCGAGGTGCAGACGCCGAGCACCTTGTCCGAGCAGTAGGTGCCGACATAGTGGCACAGGCCCTTACGGTCCTTCTCGTCGAGCAGCTTCTCTTCCGCCGAGCACATGAAGGTGGTCAAAAAGGGTGGTGCCAGCGGGAATTGCTTCCCGGCGCAGCAGTTCACAATTCCGAACACCGGCTTGTGGCAACCGGCCTTCTCGCCGCTAAACAACGTCATCGTCGCCGGATCGAAGTGATCGCGTACGTTGCCCATTGTCTGGACGGCGACCATCGCGTCCTTGAACTCGGTCGATGCCTCGCGCTCGACCTGGGTGCATTCGCCGTTGATGCAGTAAAGATCCCCCCCACAGATCGAGCCGCCCGGTTCGCCAGTGCCGGTGTCCGGCGTCTTGCAAGCGTAGACCCTGTCGAACACGTTGCAGGAGCCGTCCTCGTTCTCGCTCAGGCACTCGTTATGGTCGAAGTGGCACTCCGGCTTCTTGTCCAGCTCGGTGCAATCGTTGGCCGGCCGGCGCTCGGTGCACTGGAACGTGCGCGCCCAGGCCCAGCAAGGCTGCGTTACCGGGATACCGTCGATCACGCGGGTGACAGGATCGCTGTCGGTGCAGATCTCTGCACCCTGCTCCACGCACTGCGCGTTTGATGCATAAGGGCAGGCGCCATCGCTGCGCGTTACAATGGGAGGACTTACCGTTTCCGATTTGCCTGCCCAGAACTGGCCCGTCGCAAGCACGCGGGCTGCGCCCGGCATGTTGCCCATTTCTCGCGTACACTCGAATATTTCAGGATTATAGCTGTCGTTCTTGCAGCTTTTGGCGGGTTTATACCCGTACTGTGCCAGCTCCGTGCAATAGCCGAAGCTGCCTTTGCTCTTGCACGTCCCATCTGCAATCGCTGGATTGAGGACGGCTCGCGGCACATAAGGGCCTTCAATCGTCGTCGAATAGTAGATGTAGGTCGTGATCCGGTCGAAACGTACGTTCAGCGAGGACGTGCAGGTCTCAGGCTTCTGAAAGAGCTCGTCGCCCTGATTGCAGGTCTCGTAGTAGGTCGAGCCTGCTGCGCCGGAGGTGGGCAGCGGCTCACAGGCCGCCGCCGACCCGCCCACCCCCATGCCAGTGCCAAGGAAGCTTTCAGGCGTGTTCTCGATCGTCTTAGCGGCAGAGAGATCGATGGTCGAGGGATCGAACTCGGGGCGTGTCGGATCGATCACCACGCTGTAGTTGGGATCGCTGTAGCGGGCGTTGACGCCAGCATCGGTCAGCGCCTCGTCATCGTCGAGGTACTTCGACGCATCGATGTCGGTGCCGCCATAGCCCGGGACGCTGTTTTCCGCCCCGCTCTGCAGGATCGTGGTGGCCGAGCCCTCGCGCACGGACTTGGCAAGGTCCTCGCCCTGCTTCGCCGTCTCGGACTGCGCCAGCGCCGGAAACGATAACACGGTCGCCACCATCAAGAAGGGCAGCCACAACTTCACGGACGCTTCACCAGGTTGGCCAGGGCCACACGGGAAGCAGGCGCACCAGGCCCCTCCCCTTCCGCGAACGTCTGCAGCGCGTACCCGAGCGTCACGTTGCCGGAAATTCGATCATGCGGCGGCGGCGGTGTCACGCAATCGAGCTGATCGCAGGGCTCGAAGCTGCCCGATGCGGCGACGATCGTGGGCACACGATCGATCTTGAAGGCACGGAACAGGCGCGGATCGATGGTGATGTTGGGCGCGTCCTTCTGGTCGACCGCCTTGGCGAGCAACTGGACGAACGGCTTGGCGCCGCCTTGCGAGAAACCGCGAAAGACGATGACGCCGCCGGCGCGCGTGGTGTCGAGGATCGTGCGGCGCAGCGATTCCTCGGGCATCGACAGGCTGACAAACGCGATCACCAGCGGGGTTGATTTGGGCCCCGCGAGATTGCCCTTGGCGCCGGCAACCATGGCATCGAAGTCGATCGGGCCATCCTTGGCGCCACCCGCAATGCCCGAGACATCAAGGTCGGCAATTCGGTCGTAGGCATCGTCGACGACGGCTTGTGCCGCCTTGGCCTGCGGCTCGCCCTGACCTTTCACGAAGTCGAGGAGCGCCTGAGCGTCTTGCTCAGCGCCCTCGCCACGCTTTTCGATCGCCTGCAGGTCGAGACCCTCGATGGTCTGGGCCAGTGCGGCGCTGACGAGCCCGACGCCAAGAACGCCGGCGAAGGTGAGCAGGGACTTGCGCACGCTCATGCGGCCGCTCCAATCCAGAAGTTCATCGCGTCGATCACGAACGCGGCAAGACAGATGACTATGCCGAGGGCGGCGAGCAGCATGCCCGCGGCCTGCAACCAGATCGCGAGAGGCTGGCGGGAGAATGCGAACCGTTCCGCCATCACAGCACGCAACAGTTGCGCTTGCGCCAGAGCAGGAAGCCCATGTCCTCACCCTTCACCGGGTAAGTACGTGCGGCGCGCGGAAGCAGGACCGAGCCGCCGATCGGTGAGCAGGACTCGCGACCCGACACCATCGGGGTCGGATTGACTTGCTGCAGGCGGTACTGGCTCTTCTTGAGGATCGGCATGATGTATTTGCCGCACAGCGCCTTGGAGCCCATCGTGCCCCACCCAAGCGCCTGCCGGTGCATCTTGTAGACCATGCGCTCGGCTGCGAGGCGCCCGGACTGCGTCATGCCGGTACTTGCACCGATGTTTCCGTTAAGCGGGTACATCGAGCCCTGGCACCCTGAGCACCAGAACAGCTCGTTGAGCGGCAGCTTCGCGGTTGCCGCGACACAGTCGGCCGCACAAGCCGCCTGGGCGAGCGGATTGGCGAAGATCAGCGCTTCGGGATTGATGAGCGTCGTGAGGGCATCGTCCTGCCACAGCGGGTCGATCTCGGTCATGTAGGCGATGTCGAAGCTCGCCTGCTCGAAGCAGAGGAAATCGGTCAGGATCTCCATCCAGTAGAGCAGCGGATAGACGTAATAGTGGACGTGGTACTTGGCGGTGTCGGTGCCCCCGTTCGAGCCGGTGTTGGCCGCGTATCCACCTCCCATCGACAAGCCCGGGTTGAGCTTGATCCCGCCAAGGTTGGGAAAGCAGAACGGTTTGGTCGTGACGTCGATCAGACGCGCCGGTTCCCAGAACCCCATCGCGATCCCGATGCGTGGAATGGGCGAGCCGCACAGGCAGATTGGGGAGTCGGGATTGTTGGTGTCTGCGCGCGAGGAGGGCCAGATCTTGAGGCCGCCGACCGAGAGCGGGAACATGCAACCCCAGCACACGTCGGTGATCGGATTGACGAAGCTGCCCGAGCAGCTGCCCTTGGGTAGTTCCTGCGCGCGGGCCAGGCCTGGCACCAACAGGAAGAGACCGGCAAGGATCTGGAGCACCCACTTGCTCATGGCAGCTCATCCCCGTCATCGTCGGTCATTCGCGACACCAGGTAGTCGTCGTCAGCCGTGTTCTTGGCGCGCATCCAGTAGATGCCCTGCACGGCGATGAAGACCGCCAGACCCACGAACACACCAAGCGCCACCCGGCCCGCGATCACGGTCCAGAACAGCGTCATGGCAGCCAGCAGCACCAGCGCGACGATCAGCCGGACGCGCGCCGTGCGCAGCTCTGCCGTCTCCGGTGCGGCCATGGGCGCAGGCATGTGCTTGTCGAGCCAGGCTTTCATGCGCCCTTCCCTTGCCCAAGCGCGTCCTCGGTCACGATGAGGATCCTGCCTTTCTGTTCGACCGATGCGGGCGTGTGCTCGATCCCGAACTTGGCGGTAAGCGAGCCGGCCTGGTCGAAATAGAAGCGGCGCTGGTTGGCTTTCATGAGGTCGAAGGGTGACCCCTTGACCATGATGACCTTGGTCTTGAGATCATCGCCCTGCCCCATCGCCCAGGACACCTGCGCGGGATCATCGCCGTCGATGAAGAGCAGCCTTTGCGTCATGGTGATCTTGTCGAGCGGATTGATGCGCTGGCCCGCTGCCGCGATGAGGTTGCCCTTGTGGTCGCGAATGTCGTTCTCGATCACGACCGTCGGATCGAACTCCCAGGAGCGGTCTTCGACTGCGGCAGTGATACCCGCGACGGGTGCCGGACGCATCACCCGGGCCTTCACTTTCGCCGCGAAACGGGCGTTGAGCTCGTCGAGCTTCCCGCTGGCCTTGGCGCTCTCCAGCTTGGCGCGGATCACATCGAGGAGGTCGGGCTCGACCACCGGCCAGGCCTCACCAACTTGACCGTGGTCAACTGCATGGGCGGGTGTCTGCCAAGGCAGGATCGTGCCGCCGACGGCGCCGACGAGAGCGGCCAGAGCGAACGGCAGGACCCTCACAGGATGGCCCTCCCCACTCCGGCGATGCGATGACCGCAAACGAACCCGATGGCCGCGTAACGACTGTCGAAGCCGTCCTTATGGTCGGTTCCGGCGAAGACACAGCCGTTGGGAACAATCCCGATCGGGCCGGCTTCGAGCGGGTCGCCGCGACGGGTCAGAGGCTTGAGGCGAGCAACCTTGTGACCGTTGACCAGGACGTCGCTACCATCGCGGCTAACGACGTCACCCGGGATGCCATAAGCGATCTTGGCAAAGGCCGAAGGGTGCTTGCCAAAATACTTGATGACCAGCGGATCGGAACCTGGGTTGAAGATCACGTAGTCTCCGCGCGCCGGAAACCGGCCCGCCTCCACGAGGAACGCCCAATTCGGCAGCGATTCACTCTCGTTGATCATCAACGCATGAGAGCTGCCCCAATGAGACAGGCTCTGGAGCGCGAGGGCGCCAACCGCTAGCGCTCCGATCGTGGCGAGCTTCTTGCCGAAGCTCAGCCGAAACCGTGCCGGCGCTGGATCACTGCGCGTTGCCACCGACCGCCCCCACGGAGTTGAGCGGAGATACTGCAGGCGCGTTCTGGCCGCCGTTGGCAGCAAGATAGGCTTGCATGTCCTGCGCGACCGGCGTGGCGGTAGCGACCTTGGGCATGGGAACCTTGGAATAGACCGCCTGCTTCACCTGGGCGGTAATGTCGGGAATATCACCGCCGATCACCGCTTCGTTGACCAGGACCACGCGGCCTGACTTGCCGACCTCGGCGACAGCCTTGTCGAGCTCGGCCATGAACCGCGTCGTGGCGGCGGCGGCGGTCTGATCGTCGCTGCCCGAGCGGGCCTGCGCCTGCAGGTACTCGGTCATGACGCCCTGCAGCTGCAGCTTGACGAGCTGCCCCTCGCTGGCAGCAGGAGTGACGAGGCTCTTGGTCACCCAGGCTCCCCAACAGGCGACGCCAATCAAGGCGCCGACCATCAGGACCTGACGCGCATCAATGCCGCGCTTGGCCGCCTGGCGAGTGACGGTGACAGCCTGCCTTCTGGACGGCGCAGGTTCGGCCACAGCTTCAGGTGCGACGTCGTCAGTGGCAACGAAATCAGTCATTGGCGCTTTCCTTGAAGAAGACCTGCACGAGCGAGTGACGGCGGAAGAAACCTGAGGCGCAGAAGGCCCCGGAGACGCTCCACAGCAGGATCATGTCGAATTGGTGCTGGCGGTCGGCGCCGGCGACGATGTAGCGCGACGCGAGATTGGCCAGGTGATGCATCATGCCGGCGATCGAGAAGCTGCCGATCGTGAAGGCGACCAGGCCGATCATTCCAAAGGCAACCAGCGCGTTCACCGCGAGCCAGCCCAACAGGCGCAGGGACACCGCAAGAACAACCTGCCCGGAAGGCTTGTAGGTCAAGCGGCGAGGAACCGGGTGCGCGGTCATTCCGCTGCCTCCCGCATGTCCTCGCTCGGGCGTGCGCGATCTGGAAACGCGACCATTTCGATCGCATCCGCTACCGACCAGCCCTGGTGGACCAGCGCCTCGATGCGGGCAAAAACGTCGGGGCTCGAGGAATAGAGCGTCCCCGAATAGGCATCCAGCACAAGCCTGCACACCGTCTCGGTCTCCGGCCCACGGATCAGGAGGTCGGAGTACTCGATCCCGTTGCGCTTCAAGGAGCGCAGCAAGGTCTCGGTGTACGCGGTCATCTCGAACCGGTCCGACTTGCGGAAATCCGAGATCGTCTCGGCCTTTTGCTGCAGGATCAGGAACCAATCGGAGTTCTCGAGCGCGGCGCGGCTGCCGTCCGACTTGTAGTAGTCGTTGATCGATTGCGTGGCGGTGATGAGCGAGGCGCCGTACTTGCGGCATGTGCGCGAGTAGGTCTCGACGAAGTCGGCCATGGCGCCGCCCTTGAGCATCTGCCAGGCTTCGTCGATCAGCAGCGCCTTCGGGATCGAGCGGCTCATCCGCCTCATTGTCTGCGAGGCAACGAACATGATCGAGGTGAGGACGACGCTGCGCAGCTCCTCGCGCGAGGCAAGGTCGGAGAGCTCGAAGACGGTAAGGTCGGCCGTGAGGTCGAGGTTGCTGTCGCCGAGGAAAAAACGGCCGTAGGTACCGTCGCTGGAGAACGGCAGCAGCGACATCGCCAAATCCACCGCGGAGTCGTGATCGTGCAGCTTCAACTTGGCGATGACGTGATCCACGGTGCCATCGCGCTGATGCTCATTCCAGACCGCGTTCACGGCCTGGTCGATGAGGCCGCGCTCGGTGTCGTTGAGCCGGTTCTCGTAGCGGGCCATCTGCGACAGGATCGCCTTGAGCATCGCGAGGCAGTCGACGAGGTAATCCTCGTCCTCGCCGGCGAGATCGAGATCGATCATGCGAAACGGGTTGATTGAGATGCCGGAGGACAGCTTGAACTCGGTGAAGGTGCCGCCCAGCGCCTTGGCCATGTGCTCGAACGAACGGCCATCGTCGATGACGATTGTCTTCGCGCGTACGCCCGCCAGGCTTGCGGTGAGGTCCTGCAGCAGCACCGACTTGCCCGAGCCCGACTTGCCGGCGATCGCGACATTGTGGTTGCCCGCCTTGTTCTGAAACGGCGACCAGAACTGGGCCTGGCCGCGCCGGCCGACGAACAAGACGTGGGGGATGTGGCCGCCTACGTACTCACCCTGGAGCGGGGCGATCGCCGCTACATTGGACGACAGCATCGTGCGGAAGCGCTTCATGCGTTCGAGGTCCGACTGCAGGCCATCGGCGATCATCAGCGGGAAGTGCGACATGAAAGCAGGGAGCTGGATGTGGGTCTCGTCGATGAGATCCCATCCCGCGGCCTTGTAGAGCCCCTTGATCGCCCGCTCGGCCGTCTCGGCAGTGCCGCGCGGGGCGATGATCGAAACCGAGTAGTAGCAGCGGATCAGTTTCTCGCCGCTCTTGACCCGCTCCTGCACCGCGCGCCACTCGGCGGCCTGGTCCTTGAGCTTGGGGACGAGCTTGACCCCCTGCCCTTCGGACAGCGACTGCGTGCGCACGAACTTGCGGCCCGCCTTCGATTCCGAGCTCTCCACACCGGGCGTCACGCCCGATACCGACTGCAGCGTCGGGCACGGCAGGCACAGCTTGGGATTGAAGATGTCGCCGATAGTCTTCTGGGTGTCCCACGGCGCCCAGCGGTCGGGGAAGTTGCGGATCGACATGGTGCGAACGTCGAAGCGCTCGGGCACGTAGTCCTCGTACTCGGGCACGCCATCGACCACGGAGCCGGTCGGGCGCAGCGACTGCGAGTGCAGCAGCAAGCGATCCTTCTCGACGTGCGTGACGAGGTCGCGGCGCACGCACTGTTCGTTGATCGGATCGAAACGGTTGTAGCCGGGCGCATCGTCACCGGCGCCCGTAGAGGGCGAGAGGATCTCGTCGAAGAAGCGGATGAGTTCGACCGGCTCCAGGATCCGCACCGGGATGTTGATGGAGTCGAGCGCCGAGATGAGGCCCTCGCGCATCGTGATAAGATCATCGATCCGGATGCCCGAGCCGTCAGGCGCGCCCACCGAAACCAGCACCCGGAAGTTGCGCAAGTGGAACGGGCCGTCACTGGCCAGCGACTTCCAGGCCCCGCTGCGCAACTTCTCGGCACGGTGACGCGCCAGCGTCGAGAACACGCCGCCGGCCTCCATGCGCGGCAGCATCCACTCGGTCAGCTTCTCGGCAACGCGAGGGCTCGAATAGTTGACGATGCTGAAGGCTGAGCCCGGCAGCAGAATGTCGGAGAAGATGGTGCCGATGATATCGGCGGTACGCTCGTCGCCGCCGATCATCGGCGCCAGCTCAAGCACAAACCCCTTGGACCGGACCTGATAGAAGATCTTGCGGGTCTCGTCGAAAGAGCGGTAGCCCAGGTAATGCGAGAGCATGGGCACCGCTGCGGGACGAGCCCTGACCTCAGGCTTGAGGGCATCGCCGAGGACCATTTCGCGAAGGCTGTCTAGCAAGCCCATGGGGGTGTCACTCCGGCGAGGGGAAGGAGGCTGCCTGACGGCGAGCGCGCTTTGACAGCTTGGCGTCGACATCGGCCTTGATGCGATCGACGGCCTTCGTGGCTGGCGCCGTTGCCACCTTGGAAGCGGCCGCTGCCGCAGAACCGTTATCCGCCAGCACTGGCGCCTCGTCGCCGCCCGGGATCATCGAGATCAGCGCAGGCGCGCTCTGCGCGGCAGCAAGAAGACCGCGGGCCTCGCCACGACCGCGCCGGCTTGCCAGCTCGACGCTGCTGGCGGTGCGTCCCGGAAGCGCCACGGCGGCTGCAACCGCGCGGCGCTCATGAGTAACACCCGCGACATCCGTGTAGGCCGGAAAGACGATGCTGAGCTGGTAGCCCTGATTTTGGCTTGCGATCACGCCTTGCGCATTGGCCATCTGGGCACGGCCGCCATCCCCATCATCGACCTTGTAAGGCCCCGCAGGTGCCATGAGTTCGTTGGCGTCGGCCTGCGTGATCTCGGCCAAAGCCTTGTCGTCGATCGCGATCGAGGGCGCGCAAACGCCGTCAGGTGCCTCGCACTTGAATGAGCCGCTCACGTTCGTACCCATGGTCGTGCACGCTGAGGTCAGCAGGACGCTGCCGATGAGGAGAGCGCACTGAAAAGAGCGGCGCATCAGCTTGCTCCCTTCAGCCAGGACTCGAGAAAGTCGCGTGGGCGGTAGCCATGGACCACGGCGCCATCGCTGCGCACGATCACCGGCGTACCGGCAAAGCCGTTCTTCCGGGCGAACGCTTCATTGGCATCGAGCCCGCTGGTATCGCATTTGCCGGCCGGAGGCAGGCTCTCGCCGTTGTATGCCCGCACCAACGCCTTGGGCTTATCGGCCGAGCAGATCACCGCGTCCGAGAGCGAGCGGGTTCCGAGCACCGAGATCGGCCGCTCGATGACCTTGACGTTCATGCTCGCGAGCGTCTCGTGGAGCCGGTTGCAGTAACCGCAGCGAAAGTCGCTGAAGACCGTGACCGTCTGCGTGCCCGAGCCCCACTTGACCGCGCCCGACGCAGGCAGGCCGTCCAGCGCCACCTTCTGCGCGGTATTACCAGGTCCGGGTTGCGCAGGCCGTGTGGGCGAAGACACGGCCTGCGCCTCGTCGGAAACCGGAGGACTGGCGGCGCCCCCGACGAGTGTCTCGGGGCTGATCTCGAGGAGGCGCGCGGCAGTCAGATCCTGCCGCGTCTCCATGTCGTAGACACGCCCGATGACGAGATAACGACCCGCTGGGTCGGTGTAGAACAGATTGGTACCGGCCTGCACTTCACACAGGCCAGCGATCTTGCCGCACTTGACCGCCGTCAGCGGCGTCTTGGGTAGGCGCGTGGTGAGCGCCTTGGTCAGCGACGCATCCGCATCAGCTGTGGCGGCATAGAGGCCGGAGCCTCCGGCCAGGGCAATGAACGCAGCAGCGCTCGCAAGAATGGCCTTACGCATGGATCACCTCAATTGCGGATGAAGGTTCCGTCGAGGAACACGACCTCGACATCGGCGCCGGTCGGCATTTCGATGACCGGCTGATATTGCTCGGCGCGCTCGATCAGGTAGTCGGAGAGCGTGGTGCCGGCGTTCTCCGCGCCGCCGCCAATGGCAGCGATGCCGACATTTGCTGCCTTGGGTAGCTCAGGGTCACCGGCCGTGATCCGCGGCACCCGATTGGCGCTGTTGAAAGCCTGACCTGCGCCGCTGACAAGCCCTGCAAGGAATGCCTGCGTGGTGAGCCCGCCTTCACGGCTGACGACGCGACCGCGGATGCCAACTTTGCCGCCGAAGGAGATGAACCCCTTGACCTCGGAAACGGCGTAGCGGCCGCCAGGCTGAGGACAGGTCATGCGCTGCAGCTTCACGTAGACCTTCTCGGAGGAGAGATCGCCGTATGCCGCGCCATTGACCATGCAGCCCTGGACCCGCGTGCGCAGCAGCTTTCCATCCGAGAAAACCGAGCGGGCCGGCCCGGTAATGCGCAGCAGCACCGGCAGCGGATCGCCCTGGCTCTTGACGTTGGTCGCCGCATCGACACCGACCACCACCGTAGCCCGTGCCATCGAATTAGGCGGCAGGTAGTTTGGGCTGTCGGTGTAGACTGCGGCCTGCTTGCCACCAGCATCGATCCGCTTGCCGTCGCCCGTGGGACCGGCAGGCCCGCCGCCACTGAACGAGACGAGCTTGACCTCGTTGGAGCGCACCATTGGCCCGACACCGCCCAGACCCATCGCCCGAGCCGCTGCGGCCGCACCTGGGGCGCTGGCGTCGGCGGTAGGGCTACCGCCCTTCCCTACCTGCTGCTTGAGCTCGCGGTTCTCACGCTCGTAGGCATCGAGCACGCGGGTTGCGTCCGCCTTCATCTGCTCGTTTTCCTGGCGAAGAGCCTGAAGCTCGCTCTGCACCTGGTCGACCTTGGTGACGGCGTTCTGGACCCCCTTGAGCTGGTTGGTCTGCGCGGTCTGCTGATGATCGTACATCGTCATCCAGTCGCGGTCCGCGAGCTGGCGGTTCATGATGGCGTCGGTCGAGACTTCGACCTTGTCCTTCTCGTCCTTGTCAGCAAGCTTCGCCTCTTTGTCATCGCCGCCCAGTACCCACCACATGGCTGCGATCCCGATCAGGCCACCGCCTCCATAAAGGATCCGCTTCTGGCGCTTTTCGGTCGACGAATTTTCGGCGATCATCCCGCCATCGTCGAGCTCGTCGAGGGCCTCGCCCTGCTGCTCATCGACGTTCTTGGGTTTGCGGGTGAAGATGTCCATTACAGGTCTCCTGCGGGCACGACGACGTAGGCGCCGGTGGCCTGGCCTGGTTGTAGGGAGGCGTTGGAGATGCTGACCGCGATCGCGCCCTGCGAAGCGATGGTGTCGTCACTTACGACAACGGGCTCCTTGCCGGTGTTCTCGATGCGCAGCACTTTGCCGGCCATCGACAGTCCATCATACTCGCTGACGAGCTGGACCTTCAGGTTGCCGACGTTGACGGGAGTGCGCGGCTGATCGCGGATCTCGAAGCCCTCGAGCGGCTTCTGCTCGAACATGGCGCGCACCAGGGTCACGGCCTGCTGATCGAGCGGCAGATTGGATTTGAGCGCGAGCGCCTGCGGCTTTGCCGGCTTCGCCATGTCGGCATTGGTGACGAAGACCTGCTTGGCCTCGGTGCCGCTCACCTTGCACACGAACTTGTAGACGAAGCCCTTCTGCGTGGTGCCGAAGAACGAGATCGTCGAGCGAGTGTAACCCTCGGGAACCGAGATGTAGATATCGCCGCGCGTCGGCTCGTTGACGATCCCGAAGTCCTCGGTGGCGATCCCGGTAGTGACCTTGGACACAGACGCGAACTGATCGTCCTTGAGGGAGATGCGCGTCAGATCCTGCTTGGAAGCATCGCAATCCACTGCCCCGTTGTCGGTGGCGGTGACACTCTGGTCCGCCAGCGCCGGAACCGCCGTCATGAGCCCTGCTCCCAAAAGGAACGTGCCCAGGCAGCGCTTGGCGAAGCAGTCGATGGAGGAAAGCAGCGTGACGCCCGAGGCGATCTCGCAGGCGGCTACGATGTCAGTCATCGGCGTTGTCCTTGTCCTTTTTTACGACGACACCGAAGCCGCGAAGCTTGAGGCTGAGGCCTTCGTACTTCCAGGCGAACTTGAAGACCTTATTCTCGCGTCGGACGTCGCGCGAGGCGACCACGGTGTGAAGGATCCCGCCGACTTCGCTGGTCAGTGCCTCTGGATCGACGCTGATCCAGTCGATGGTCACGAACTGCGTGACCTGGGAACCCTGCTGTTCTTGCAGGATGCCCATGAGTTTGGATTTGAGCGGGCCACGCGCTTCAGGAGCGGTGATCGCAAGGATGGAATCCATCCAATACTGGAGCGTCTCAGGCGAGCGATTGAGCGCGAGCTGCGCGGCGTCGCGCGTAACGGCCTCCAGGTAGTCCTTGGAGACGCCCGACGATGAAATCGCCATCTGCTTGGGAATGACGGGCTGCAGGATGACTTCACGGTCGCGGCTCGAGGCCATCGTCACCAGCGCGAAGCACAGAATGGCCAGGACAAGACAGGCGATCGCCAGCAGGTTGCGTTGCTTGAGCGCGCGCTGCGATTGCTCGTGTGCGAAAGAAAGTTCCATATCAGCCCGCCATGACCCTGAGGTGAGAAGGCGGAGCGACTTTCAGACCGAAGAACCCGCCCGGCAGGTGCCAGTAGGCGAAGTGCAATACCCAATACATCGAACGCCCGGCCCGGAGTTTGCGATAGCCGAACCAAGCGCCAAGGGAGAGAATGAGACCGATGACAATATGCTGGGCCACGATTCCCCACGCAAAAGGGATGATCATGATTAGAAACTCGTCCAACGTCCAAAAGCCGATAAGCTCAGGGTCATCGAGATGCTTGGGTATACTGTACTGATCCATCAAATCGCCCCAGTTTGAAGGAGGAGTTGCCGGCGCACCGACAACTCCCCATCCAAGCGTCAGATCGTCGCGGTGACGGTCGAGGTGACGATCGGGATGCCGGTGCCCGCGCCAACACCGACGCCGACCGGGATTGCCACCTGGCCGAGCGAGAAGCGGCCCGATGCAAGGCCGACGATGCCGCCGGCCAGCGACAGAACCGTGATGACCTTGCCGCCCGAACCCTCGAGAAAGCCGGTGAACTGATCCAGGGCTGTGTCGAAGGTAGCGTCCGTGCCGGCCAGAGCGGCCTCGGCGCCGATGACGCCAGCGGCAGCAACTGCGGCGGCAGCAAGCGCCACCTTGCCAGCTAGATAGCCGGCAGAATTTAGATTCAGTGCCTTCATAAAGATTCCCTTCACAAGATGAACAGCGCAGCAGCGCACGAACATCGAGCCGGGAACCAAACGTCGGATCAACAGGTTTTTAGTAACTAGGGTGCACACACAGCACAAATGCGGCGAAATGAAGTAAGCTCTGGAGCCGTAAGCCGATTATTGGCGTCATTTAGTGACCACCTTGGCGTCGAAACGACATCAGCATGGTGCCAAAACGACGCCAGGCTGGCGTCATATCCACTCCGCGCTGGTGTCGAAATCACTCCACCTGATTTTGAGCGACCATAAGCCCGCTTTTTCTCGGTGGGTGAAAGGTCCCGGATTTGAGAACCCCTGCCTTGCTGCTAACGATCCTCGGCCTCACGTTTCAAGGGTCGAGTTGTGAAAGAATCTCAGAAGAACAGCACGGTTTACCCGCTAAGGCTGAATGCAGCCTCGTTTGAGATTATTCTGCAAGCTATACACGATCTGAGTGCAAGAACTCGGCGCTTCGAGACGTTCGCGTCGGTGATTGCCACCGGTACGCAGTACCCCGCCGAAGCCCTCCCAAAAGCGCTCGACGATCTCGCCTCGATCATGCCGATTGAGGGAGATATCAAGGTGTTCGTCCGGCTTTCCACCGATCGCCACAAGGAGTTCGAGGCGTTCCGAACTCTACTGAACGAAGCTGGAGATACGATGTTCGGTGTGCGGGACGCGGCCATGGCCTGCACGCTATTGATAGCCCCTCGCAAATGACGCTTGCAATCGCCGGTTGGAATCAGGCATACACTCGATGCTACCGCATTAGCTGTGTGGGTCATGGTGGGGTGCTGATATGGGCGAATTACCTGGTGGAGCAGGCTCTGGTCGCGACGAGCGAGCGAGCGCTGGCATAACCGGTGGCTACGCCACCCTCATCAGAACCGCCCTCACCAAGCGTAATATCAGCAACAGAGCACTGCATAGAGCCGGAGTTATCAACGAGCGTACTCGCCGCCTGTTCGATGACAAGCTGGATAGTGGCGATCTCACAATGAGTGAAATGAGTGAGATTACGCGATTCCTCAACATAAACCCGATGAGAGCATTAATCGCCGTCGCTTATCTGAATGATCCAGATGCCTACTTCGATCCATGCTGCGAAGTGCTAACCGCCTACAATGAGCAGCTCGTCACCGCTATGACTGAGCGTGCGGCCGCCCTGAGCGGAGATTTCACGGTTATTCATCGCACGCTACATCATTGCCCTGCGCATGTAGAACGGATCTCGGGGGAGATCGTCGAGCAGCAGGAGCGTACGCGTCAATGGCTTGAGCGGAACGGCGAGTAAGGAATTGCTAAGGCCCCTCTCCAGCCTTACTGTACCGTGACTAGTCACGCCGATTCCTCCCGAATCGCAATCATCTCAATGGAGACGCCCCATGGTCCCGGAACGGAAGAGCAGGCAACGTCAGCGGCTCCGTGACCAAGGTCTACGGCCCCTTGAGATATGGCTCCCGAAGCCGATGATCGAGAGCATCGACGCGATGAAGTCGGAGGGCGAAGGCCGAGACATGGTCATCGCCAAACTTTTGGCAGGAACTTTGGAGGGGCGAACGCCACCAGAACCGACAAGCCAGCTTTCGCTGGGACTATAACGAAAAAAGGGCCCGGTTGCCGCCGAGCCCTTTTTGACAACCCTCTGGTGGGGCGAGACATTCACGATCTCCCTACCAGCGATGAGATTTCGTCGCAAGTGATTTTGCGCGCTGGATAGCTGCGCCTCGATCATGAGCACGGAAGACCCGGACGTCATGAGGCGTCCGATGAACACACGTTTGGTAAGAAAGGGGGACTGCACAGCGCGCAAAAAAAAGACCCAGGCAGTGCCTGGGCCCTTGGAAGGCTGTGAGGCTCGTCGTCCATAAAAACGGCAAAGCCAATCTCACCGACGAGCTTACTCGCACCTTCACATTTTGCAAGCTTGAAACCGCGATTTTCGCGCTGGGGAGCTGTGTCTGTGCCGTCTTCCGCAATGTGCGGGAGCGAATGATGAATCATGCCCAAAACGAGCCTGGGACGGGAAGCGTCCGAAGCCGGCTCACGCCCGAGGGCGCCCGCCCTCTATCGGGGCTCTTACCTCGCCTGCGTCTCGATAGTGACGGCACTTGGGAGATCACGCAGCTCGCTAGTTCGGCCGAACGCGCGAAGTGGGCAGCAAACGTGTACGTGTGCCTACGCTCGTCCTTCATCGATGATGAGCCCAGTGGAGGACGGGCAATCCGCGATCGCGTCGTGGTGGCGCTTCGGTACCTGGCTAAGCGAGGTTCAGTCACCCATCCTGTAAGCAAGGGCCTCTGGAACAAGCTCTACCTGCTAACGACAATGTGCGCGCATGAACCCGATTGGAGTTCCCCGTCGGGACCCCTCATGGGTGCGAGCAACAAGACGCTGGAAGACAGGTGGAACGTCAGTAATGCGCGTCGAATTTTGCGAGACCTCGCCGGATGGGGTTTCGTTATACCCTTTTGCCCCAAGGGTAACGGCCACCGCAGCTACAAAAAGACCAAGGACGGCCCAGTAGGGGCTGGATGGTCGTTGGCCCCTCTGCGGCTCCTGGTAGGCACTCTAGAGGGTATTGTGGAGCGTGAGGAACATCTCCGGCTGCTGCGATTGGAAATCCCCGACAGGATCAAGTCGGCGATCGGCGCCATCCGGGCCCTTGTAAGCCCCTTCCGGGACAGTTGCGGGTGGGCGGCCGTTGCATGCAAACGGCTAGAGGACCTGTGCAAGCAACGTGATCGCACGAACCGAGGAGCACTAAGCGCCCTCGAAGCGTGCCTCCAAGATGCGTTATCACTGCTTCAGGATGTGGAAAACCAGCTGATAGACACCCCGCACGACACCATTTCTGGAGAAGAAACGTCCACTAGAACGGACACCTTCGTCCAGTACCTATACAACGAGTCAACAACGGACTCAGTTGGTAACGGCTCGGCAGGAAGTCGTAGCGGCGATGACCTCCCTTCTCCGACGACGGTGCGCAAAGTCGCAACGTCACGCGAAAGTTTCCAAGATTCGGAACGAAAGGACGTCTTCGGGATCGTCAGAAGCGGCTTCACTTGGGCAGAGGCCCCTCACCTCTTCCCCTTCCACGCCGGCATGATCGATATTACACGCGGGCCCGTGAACGGAACGGTCGAGGTGCTCGCCCGCCTCATTGGCGTTTCGACCATGACAGCCGCGTCTGCCGAACGGCGAATTGGCCGCGAGGCCGCGACGATTTGTTTGCTGATGACAGGGCAGCATCACGCAGATGGCATGATCCTCAAGACCCCCGAGGCCTATCTCCGCGGTATAATTCGCAAGGCAGGCGCTGGAGAGTTGAACATAGGGCATTCCCTTTTCGGCCGCCGCGAGCGGGCAGGAACCGAGTCTGAGGCCCATCAATTAATGTAATTCTCAGGTGTCAAAGGCTAGCCTCTATCAATGAACCATGAAGCACTCATCGCTTGGACATCGCTTTACATAGCGGTTGGATCGATGGCGCTGCTGTGCGCCTGCCTCGCGGTGATGCTCACGATCCATGAGGTACGGGCCGGGGCATGGCGCCCTCCCCTCGTGACCAGGCTCGACGTTGCTCTCGCTCTTCCAAAAATCTGGTTGCGATGGCAGAAGAACTATCTACTCGGAGCGCCGGTAATCGCGGCTGTCGCTCTGGCATTCGCCCACCACGTCGGCTTCGACGTGTTTTGGAATATCGAACCTACCGGTTGAACGAAGCCAGAGTCACGCCGCGTCGCGGGATCGCCCAGCTCGATCCACCTGGCCCACGGCTCTGCTGATAGGTGTCGATACTTGAGAGAATCGTACGGACGTACGCGCGAGTTTCCCGGAACGGCGGAACTCCGCCGTATTTGGTGACATTCCCAGGCCCTGCGTTGTAAGCGCTCAAAGCGTGAGCCCAGTTACCAAACGTATCAAGCTGCTTCCGAAGATACCGAGCGCCCCCGAGCAGATTCTGCGAGACACTCCAACGATCAAAGATCCCGAGCGCACGGGCTGTCGCAGGCATCAACTGAGTTAGACCAGAGGCTCCCTTGGTGCTGACTGCAAGCGGGTTATAGCGGCTCTCCTGGATGATAAGTGCGTCAAACAGATCGACTGGAACCCCTGCCCCACACGCTGCAGCAGCCATTTGATCGAAGTAGCGTTGGCGACGTAACTCCTGTGACGTGTTGAGAGAGGGATGTGGCGCGTATCTAACAGGGACGCAGTTCGCCGATGACGGCGTCGTCGGCGCGTAGAACGGGAAAGACGGCGTGGTTATACGCAAGGAACCCCTCATCCAGGTCGGGATCCTCAGGGTCTGAACGACATCGGTTGTGGATCGTGGAATGGGATCAGGAGCTAAGGCAGCAAACTCCTGATCCAGCTGTATTTCTGGATCAGCGGGTTGATACCCGGTACGCTCTGCCACATGCAGCGCTTGATAGCCTGGTTCGATAAGCTTGAAATCGCCAGCACTTGGGCCGAACGATCTGATCTCGGCCTGTCGAGCACTAACTGCGTGCGCATTTGCGAACGCAAAAGCAGTAACCAGGAATGTCGTTTTGTACTTCATGTAAAGCCTCGCGGACGAGGCTTGGTTCGGCTATCGCGTATCTCTCTCTATATGCGGATCGCGCGGTGATCAATCGCCAAATTTAGGGCCGATCGTAGTGGTCGCTCTCAGCTACTTTCGAGATAGAGCTATTGTGCCCTGCCCTGCGTTTCGGCCATTTGGCCAACCGTAGCACCGGGTTACTTCGGCAACCACTTAACCCAGAATGTGTGGCAATATGTGCTGCGCGATGTGCTGCGCAGCACATCGCGCAGGCGTATCCGATAGCGAAGGCGAGGCTGCGTGCGCAAGCGATGGTGCACGCCCATCCGGGTGCGCGGTACGAGGCGCGTTATGCAGCGCATCCGGAGATGCTCTAGATAGCGCATCCGGGGGTGGTAGCGGATTGTAATGCGTGGTATAACGCGCTAGCGAATGCGACCGGTGCTGCGCGGCCCGGTGGCGAGCTCGCATGTGAAGGCAGGAGGAGAGAAGCAGTGCCTGTAATTTTGGTCGCTCAAAGTAAGGGTGGAGCTGGAAAGACGACTTTGTCGCTAGCTCTTGCGTCTGAGTTCGAGGCACTCGGTGGATCAGTCTTCATGCTAGATGCCGATCGCCAGAATAGCTTGCTCAATTGGCATCGGGATCGGATGGTTGCCGGCCGGGGCAACGGTACACAAATCCAAGTTGAGGACGCATCGCAGCTCAGAGATGCCGACATTGGCGCGGCGATCGCAAAGGCTCGTGAAGCAGCACAGCTGGTGATCGTCGACACTGAAGGGACGTCGAACTTCAAGACTGCCTATGCGGGCATGGATTCTGATTTCGTTGTCGTTCCCACTCGTTCGTCGCGCCTGGACCTAGAGCGAACGGTCGAGACTAGCGACATGCTCGATAAGATGTGCCGGGGTGTGCCATATCGAGTGCTCATCACACAGACGGGGCAGGTCGCGAGGTCAAAAGCTGAGTGGGAAATCGACCATCAGATCCAGCAGGCACTTCCAACATTTGAACATCAAATGCACACGCTTGATGCGTTCCGTGCCATGTCAAATTATCGAATGACGTTGCGGGAAGTCGAAGAGAACAAGCTCGCGAAGACGGATAAGGCGCGGCTGATCGCCCAATCAATTCTTGCGACTATCCTGAGCGAAATCAACAGCAAGGAGGCGGTCAATGTCTGAACAGAAGAGTGCGCCTGTGGGCATGGGAGATATGATCGGCGCTACCCGCCAGCGCCTTGACGGAAAACCGGACCCGGCCTCGCGGCTGCAAGAGCTTGTTGCAGCAACGCCGAAGCCCAAGCCCGCAGTCAAGCCTTATCCCGAGACATCACGGGGGGAACCCCCTGCGAACTATTTCCATCAAGTCGTAGAAGCTCCAATTGTTACTCCGAAGCGTTCGCCGAAGAAGGGCCCAACTCGATCACAACACGTGACAATGCGTCTATCTGCACCCGAAAGAGAACGGCTCGTTCACTGGTGCGACGAGCGGAACCTTAGTCTGGCAGACGGCGTCATGGCCTTGTTGGACCGAGCAAGTGGTCAGGACGGCGCGTCATAATCCATCCGTAAGCCGCTCGGCGGAGTGCCGGAACATACAGGTCTCTGAGCCTTCAGAGGGGGGAGGGGGATGATCTTGGTCGGAAAGGGACGACCATGACACTCAAGGCCAACAGACCATCCCAGGAACTCGTTGACGTGGTGGCGGCACTTCGTGGCAAATGGCATGGCAGCTACGCCATGTGCCTATGTCCGGCGCATGCAGACGGGGAACCAAGCCTCTCGCTCCGCCAAGGTGACAGGGGAATCATCGTCCACTGCTTTGCTGGCTGCCAACCCGACGATGTCCTTCGCGAATTGCGGCGCGTGAAACCGGCGCTCGGCACCCCAATGCCAGAGTACCGCCAGTCGCTTGGCACCGGGAACGTCATCCGGCTGTGGGAGGAGGCCGTGGAGATCGCCGGCACCTTGGCTGAGCGATACCTGCGTCTACGCAAGCTTCCGGTCGATCTGGAGGATCTGCGGTTTCATCCGCGTTGCCCGCACAAGCCCAAGCCACACACCGAGTTCAAACCGGCGCTGCTTGTCGCCGTGCGAGAACGGATGCAGCTGACCGCGATCCAGCGGATCTTCCTCGATCCCGAGACGGGCTATCGCACCGAGAAGGTAATGCTCGGCAGGCCAGGGCAGGGGGCCTGGAGGCCGCGCCTGAATGGCGCCAGGACGCTGGCGATCGCTGAGGGCATGGAAGATGCCGCTGCGTTCACCGCCATGCATGACATCGTGTGTTGGGCCTCGCTCGGCAACGAACGCCTTTCGCTGCTGGCGATACCGGACGATCTCACCGAGCTCATCATCGCCGAGGACGACAACGCCGCGGGCAGGGCAGGGGCCCGCAAGGCCTGGGCCGCGTATCGGCGCGACGGGTTGAAGCTATCACGCAAGACTCCGCGACCCTTCGAGGATTGGGCCGAGGCGAACCTGAAGCGATAAAGAGGAGAGGGAGGCCTGGTGCTGCAATGGTCAGCATCAGGAGCTCACAAGTGACCGACCTCTTCACGCATAAGGACGATCGCCGCACTGCTGCGATCTACAATGTCGCGCATCATATCGCCGCTGGCACCATAAACCGCAAAGTCCTGAACGCCGAGGCCTCGGCCCTGTTCGGAGGTGCAAACGCCGAGGGTCGCTGGACCCAGCGCGACAGCTTCGAATTGCTCGAGCAGGGGTTGATCCGGCACGCGATCACGCTGCCACGGCCTGCCGATACCGCAGCGATCGCCCCCCTTTCGGCAATTGTGAACGCCTTGCCGACGCAGACCGTGCGCAGCGAAGACCAGATCCGCTACCAGCAGTTCTCGACGCCGCTCGATCTCGCCGGGCTCGTCGTGCTGCTCGGCCAGGCAAAGCCGACCGACGTCGTGCTTGAACCGAGCGCCGGACACGGCAGCCTTGTCGCGCTACTTCCGGGCGTCAAGTCGCTGTGCCTCAACGAGCTCGATCCCAAGCGCCGCGAGGCCCTGCAGGTGCTCTTCCCTGCCGCTACCATCAGCGGTCACGACGCCGCCATGCTCAGCGCGACGCTTGAGCCCGGCTATACTCCCTCGCTTATCCTGATGAACCCACCTTTCTCGCGGTCCGAGGGCAGGGGGGTCGACCAGCTCGCGGCCGTGCGCCACTTGCGATCGGCGCTCTCTCGCCTGGCTCATGGCGGCCGCGTGGTTGCGATCATGCCCGACTGGTTCACGACCAACGCGGCCATGAGCAAGACCTACGATGCCACACTCACCGGCTGCAGCGTCGTCGGATCCTACCGGCTCGATAAATGCTACCACAAGCAGGGCACGAGTGTCGCTGTGCGCATCTACGTGATCGACAAGAAGCCCGGGCACGCACGGCCGACCGTGATAGCTCGCGACAGCGTGGCGCAGCTGCTCGACGTCGTCACGCTCGTGCCCCGCTCGTCTGTCAGCGAGGTGCGCAAGCCGCCCGTAGCGGGCTCCTCCAAGCCCAGCTTGTTCAAGGCGATGCGCTCGACACGCAAGGCCGCGCCTGCCGCGATGATCGCGCCCAAGCGCAACGACGTCCTTCCCGTGCGCTTCACCGCGCTTGAGGTGCCGCGCCCACTCGGCGAACAGGCCGGCGTCTATCTGCCCTACCGGCCAAGCCGCATCGACCTCCACGATGCCGGCATGCATCCTAACGACCTCGTTGAGTCGGTCGCGATGGGCTCGATCCCAGCACCGGTGCCGCAGTACGAGCCCAAACTGCACGAGCGCATCGTCAACGAGCGCCGCCTGTCGGAGGCTCAGCTCGAAACCATCGTCTACGCCGGCAATGCCTGGGCTCAGTACCTTCACGGGCGTTTCGTGCCCGACAAAGACGGTGTGGGGCTCCTCCTGAACGAGGAGGGCCGCCAGTACCGCAAGGGCTACTTCCTCGGCGACGGC
>Ga0207713_1000288_pt1 | contig 58411 bp, 51 predicted proteins | sample KBSS64metaG_FD_184404 | JGI IMG/M metagenome (GOLD analysis project Ga0207713, IMG submission 184404) | Switchgrass rhizosphere microbial communities from Kellogg Biological Station, Michigan, USA - KBS S6-4 metaG (SPAdes) (version 2) | ecosystem: Host-associated > Plants > Roots > Rhizosphere >...
GAGGAATGCCCTCGGTTGGAGGACCAGCCTGACAAGGCGGGCGAGCAATTTCTCGGGAAGAAACTTGATGAACGCTGATGCAGCCCTCACGACAAAACTGGCCACTCTCGACGGATTTCTGAACCCGCGCGGCGTTGCCTTGATCGGCGCGAGTGACCGTTCCGCCTTCTCCCGTACCGCCTTTGCGGCCAGCAAGTTGATCGGGTTCGATGAGCGCACATTTCTGGTTTCGCGCAGCGGCGGCGAGGCCCACGACCGCTCCACTGTCACGGACATGCGCGAACTCACCGGCAAGGCCGACATTGCGGTGTTCATGATACCCGGAGACGGGATTATCGAGAAGGTGGAAGAGGCGGGCGAGGCGGGGATCCGCTATGCCGTCGTGCTGGCCTCGGGTTTCGGCGAACTCGGCGCTGAGGGCAAGGCAAGGCAGGATGCGCTGCTTGCCAAGATGCATGAAAACGGCATCCGCATGATGGGGCCGAATTGCCTCGGATTCATCAACTACCTCGACCGAACCACGGCCGGCACGCTGAAATCCCAAGTGCCGCTCCGCGTCGGCAATCTGGCGATCGTTTCGCAGAGCGGAGCCATCGCCAGCGGCATGGCGCGTTTCGCCCATCAACAGGGGATCGGGCTGAGCCACATTGTCGCAACCGGAAACGAGGCCGACATCGATTTCACGGAAATTGCGCCGCAGATCATTACAGACGACCGGGTGGGCGCGATCTGCTTCTTTATCGAGACGGTGCGCAATCCCGAACGGTTCCTGGCGATGGCGGAACTGGCGCAGCAGCATTCCAAGCCGCTGGTGATGATCAAGGTCGGCGCAAGCCCACTCAGTGCGCAGGTTGCAGCCGCTCACACGGGTGCGTTGGTCGGCGACGATTCGGCATTCGACGCCGTTTGCCAGCATTACGGCATCATTCGCGTCCATTCTCTGGAAGATGCTGTTCTGACCGCTGCGCTCGCTGGCCATACAGGCCGGATTGGCAAGGGCGGGCTCGGCATGCTGTCGATTTCAGGCGGAGCCTGCGAGATCGTCGCCGATGCTGCAGCCAGCGCAGGGGTAGAGCTAGTTCCGTTCGCCCCGGAAACGATCCAGAAGCTGTCCAACGTGTTGCCCGATTTTTGCACGGCCTCGAACCCCCTCGACGTTACCGGCGGGGTCGTTGCCAAGCCGCAAATGTTCGAAGATGCGCTTGCCATCGTTGGCGAAGATCCTGGCGTGGCGATGATCGGGGTCGTGCAGCCCCTGCCAGCCAAAGTGGAAGTGGGCGCCAGCGGTGAGCTCCTGCGGGCGCTTGGTCGCGGGTTCAAGCGAATCTCGGTGCCCGGGGCAATGGTCAATCAAGCGGTCACCCCGGTGACCGAGGTGGGTGATCAGGCGATCGCCGATGCGGAACTGCCGCACGTTACGGGCGGCCTCAACACCTTCATCGACGCGGCCGCCCGCATCTTCCGGTGGTCGCGGCACCTTGACGACATGCCGGCGCCGCTTCGCCGCTTGGCGACGGCGACCGATGCTCGGCCCAGTTCCGAGACCCAAACCTTGCGCTACCTCGCGAGCAAGGGGGTGCCCACAATTCCCTTTGAAGTCATCCAGGCCGGTCAGGCCGTGGCCGATATCACGAGCCGGCTGGGTGACAAGCTCGTCGTCAAGATCGCCTCTCCCGACATCCTTCACAAGACCGAAGCGGGAGGAGTCCTGCTCAACGTCGCCGGTGACAAGGTCGACGATGCCGTCCGAACGGTGATCGAACGAGCCCTCGCCTACAATCCGAAAGCCCGCATCGATGGCGCCTTGATTGCGCCGATGCGGTCATCGGCTCTCGAGTTCGTCGTGGGTGTCGCGCGCGATCCGCAATGGGGCCTGGTGCTTGCAATCGGTCTGGGCGGCATTTGGGTTGAAGTCATGCAAGACGTCCAGCTCCGGCTCGCAGGGACTTCGGCGAAAGATATCGCAAACGCCATCAAGTCGCTGCGGGCAGCCAAGCTTCTTGCCGGATACCGCGGCTCAAAACCGGTCGATGTCGAGCAACTCGCCAAGGTCATTGAGTCCATCGCGGCCGCAGCGATCGATCTGGGGCCAAAGCTTGCGGCGCTCGAGATCAATCCCCTGCGTGTCGACGGCAGCGAGATCGAAGCGCTCGATGCTCTCGCAATATGGGAAGACGACTGACCCGGATGCCATTCAACGGTGCCGCCCCCAGACGGCTGCGATCTCGCACCGCGTCAAGGAGGGGCGCACCGTGCCCTCACCTTGATATGACGTCTTCGTCATACTGCGATCAGTCTAGGGCGACGGAACGCTCGTGAGCATCAAGGCCAGCACCATGGCAATGACCAAGTATCCGCTCGCGCGCTTCGGCGGTGCGCAACCGCCGGCAGCGCGCTGGATGTCACAAGTCAAGCTAACCGAGCCAGAGAGCCGCAATGTGACGGTGCGGGGCGCCGACATCGAATACTGCACGTGGGGCCAGGGAGACCGGCCCGGACTGTTGCTGGTTCATGGCCTCTTCGCGCACTCGCGCTGGTGGGGGCCCGTCGCCCCTCTCCTCGCCCAAGAGTTCCGCGTAGCCTCGCTCTCTTTGTCCGGCATGGGCAGATCAGCGTGGCGGAGCGAATATAGCTTCGATATGCATGCCGAAGAAATGCTCGCAGTCATGGACGATGCGGGATTTTTGGACGGAGGCGCCAAGCCGGCGTTGGTTGCTCACAGTTTCGGGGCCCACTCAGCAGCGGTGCTCGCTGCGCACCACGGCGAAAAACTGGCGCGCATGGTCATGGTCGACACCGGCATGGCGCAGGACAAGGGCCCGTCGTCGTCGACAAAACCACGGCGATACAAAACCCTACGTGAGGCTCTGGGCCGGTTCCGTCTCTCGCCGCCCCAAGAGTGCCAGAACACATGGCTGGTGGATGAAGTGGCGCGGCATGGCCTGGTTCAGGACACGGATAGCTCGTGGCGCTGGTGCTTCGATCCCGACTACGTTCAAAAGCTACGCTACTTCAATAGCTTCGATGTCTTGGATCAAAGCCGATGCCCACTGACGTTCGTGTATGGGGAGCAATCTGTATTAACCCCTTCCTGCATCCGCAGGGCACAACAGGCGCAGGCGCCTGCCGGAACAACTTTCACCGCGATTCCCGATGCCGCTCATCACGTGATGCTGGATCAGCCGAGGCGCCTGGCTACAACCTTGCGCCAGCTCCTGATGACGTCCTGACCTGGGCAGTTCCGGATCCGGCGCCGCCGAATTCCCTCGACCTCGCTGCCCGTCTCCCAACCGGGGTCGACCGAAAATGCCGGCTCGACCAAGGCCGGGGTGTTGCAGCATCGTGTGGCGTTGCTGTTTCATCCTTCAACGTGGAATTACAAGAGTAGCATATGAACGAAGGCGAACCCACGTCGCACAGGTTTTTCTCGCAACGGCTTGCGCTTAACTATCTCGATTGGGGCAACCTGGCGGCACCGCCGCTGGTCCTGGTTCACGGAGGAATGGACCATGCTCGCAACTGGGACTGGATCGCTCGCGAGCTTTGTCGCGACTGGCACATCATATGCCCCGATCTTCGCGGGCACGGGGACAGTGCGTGGTCTCCGGACGGAAGCTATGCCCTGCCTTTCTATGTCTCAGATCTTACGCAGCTGATCCATCAGATCAGTGCGCAACCTGTGTCCATCGTCGCCCACTCGTTGGGGGCAGCCATCTCGCTGCGTTACGCCAGCCTTTATCCCGAACGGGTGCGCCGGCTCGCCCTTATCGAGGGCGTCGGCATCAGCCACTTCGATCGGGATGAGGCGAAAACGCCAACCGAGGCGTGGCGTGATTGGATCGCCGACCGCCGCGTCTTGAGCGCGCGCTTGCCCCGGCGATATGCCACGCTGGACGAAGCGCTGGCCCGTATGAAGCAGGAAAACAGCCATCTCTCGTCAGATCGCGCAATGCATCTGACCAAGCACGGTACCGTCCGCAACGAGGACGGTACCTGGAGCTGGAAATACGATAATTATGTCCGCTCGTTCATTGCGATGGGCTTACCTGGTGAACGGCTGGAGGACAGCTGGAATGCGATCGAATGCCCTGTATGGTTGGTGCATGGCGCGAACAGTTGGGCGCACCACCCAGAGAAAGACCCGCGCATTGCGAATTTCAGAAACGCGCGCGTGACCAGCTATGCAGATGCCGGGCACTGGGTGCACCATGATCGGTTCGAAACGTTTCTGCCAGACCTGAGAGAGTTCCTGGGATAGCTTACGCTTCCAGGCGGCGTGGACAAATTCCGCAACGCCACGGCCGGAGGCAAAGGCGATCGTCGGTCCGCAGCTCTGACCGATTTGCCAGCTTGCCCAGCGTGGCAACTTCAATGCTGGCGAGTGCGGCAGGCTCAGGAGAAGCAATGGCCCAACGCCAAGTTCGGGCTATTGTCGCACGAGCCGGTCGGCCGTGGTGGATCGGTCTGCCATTCCGCCACGGCCAACGCCCGCCCCAAACGGCCTATGTGTTCGACAGAATCGCAACCGCCCCGTCCCCGAAATCACCGTTCCCGGTCACGACAACAGGACCCGATAGATCGAGCTGGGCTTTGCCTGCAGTTCCGCGAAGCTGCCTTACCGCCTCACACAGATGGTTGATCCCCGCCACCGAATGCGCCTGGGACAGCAACCCGCCGTGCGTATTCGTCGGCAAGGCGCCATCAAGCGCGATGCCCCCGGATTCGACGAAGGATCCCCCCTCACCCGGCTTGCAGTAGCCCAGAGCTTCGAGCTGCAAGATGACGAGGAAGGAAAACGGATCGTACAGCATTGCAGCCTGCAAATCTTGCGGTGTGATACCGGCCATCTGGAGCGCGTAGGGCGCCGCTATGCCGACGCCCGATCGCAGCGTGTCGGACCTCGTGACGATCGACGAGGGCGAGTCCGGATGGCCTTCGGCGATACCGAGTATCCACGCCGGTGGATTGCGGCAATCGCGCGCGACGTCTGCCGCACTGACGATATACGCTGCGGCACCATCCGATTCGATGCAGCAATCGAAGAGGTGAAGCGGGTCCACCAGCATGCGGGACTGCTGATGCTCTTCGATCGACAGTGGCGTCTGCATGATCGCATTGTCATTCAACATGGCATGCGCGCGTTGAGTAACGGCGACCATGCCCAACTGGCGACTGGTGGTGCCGTACAGGTGCATCATGCGCTGCGCCATCAGGGCATAGAAGTGCATGGGCACCGTCGCGCCAAACGGGCTCTCAAACTCGCGCGTCGCTTCGAAGTTGGCCTGAAGCAGTTGCGGCCGCGCCGAAATTTTCGTGCCCGAGTACCCGTTGCGCCCCGCGACGACCAAGACATGCCGCGCCGAACCGCTCGCTACTGCCATGGCGGCACCGTGCATCGCGGTGAGGCCGTTCGCTCCCCCGAAATGGACCGTAGCCGAGAACGCCAGCCGTTTCAGGCCAAGATGCTCGTTGAAACCCTCGCTGGTGAAGCCGTTGCCGTGAGGCGAAGGGATGATGCCGTCGATCTCGTTCGGATTGATGCCGGCATCGGCGATGGCCCGTTCCACAGCCTGCAGTTGCAAGTCCCGATCGGACATGCCGGAGCCTTTGCTGTACTGGGTTTCGCCAATCCCTGTGACAGCTGCCTTGCGATGAAGGGTCATGCGCGTCCTCCCGCGATGGGCTTGAATTTGGCGAGGGGATATTCGCCCGCTTCATCGTCCCACTCCAGCGTCACCCGCATCCCGGCCCGCACGTCATCGGGCTCTACCCCCACGATGTTCGTGAGTACCCGAACCCCCTCGTCTAGCTCTACGATCGCGATGACGTAGGGGACCTCGTCCTTGAACGCAGGGTGGAAGGCGCGGCGCGGGATCACGAAACTGTGCACCGCCCCCAGCCCGCTCATCAGCGCCCACTCGAACTGCGTACCGCCGTCGGTGGGGCAACGTAGCTTCGGATAATGGATCAGCGACCCACATTGAAGGCAACGCTGGATGCGCAGTTCGTGCGATCGGCACGCTTCCCAATAGGGTAGCGACGCCTCGGACGGTTGCGGAACTGGTTTTGACGCCATGAACTCTCCCCTTTTCGAATCAGTACGTCAGGGCCCGAAGGCCCCGAAGCCAAGCACTGCCCAACTTCAGCAATTTGCCCCAAGTTCGCCTTCCAACTTCGGAGACACTATGGGTGAGCGCGGCCTGAGATATTGTTTTTCAATTACGATTCAGAGCCGTGCGATCTAAATCGCACCATTGCCACGAAGCGCGTCAACGTCGTTCGCCGACATGCCGAGCCACCGGTTGAGGACACTGTCACTATGCTCCCCAAGCAGCGGCGGCGGCTGGTCGTACACCGGCGGCGTCCGCGACAAGCGAATAGGGCTCGCAAGCACCTTGAGATCGTCGGACAGCGGGTGCGCCATCGGCCGGACCATATGGCGGAAGACCGCCTGATCATCGGACAACGCTTCCTCGATAGTATTCACGCGCCCTGCCGGCACCGTGACGGCCGAAAGCTCAGCCAGCAAGGGGGCGCACTGCCAGGTCTGGATCGCCTGCTGCAGGATCTCTCGCAGTTCCGCCCGATGGGTATACCGCAAGGCCGTCTTCGCGAACTTGGGCTCGCTCGGCAGATGCTCCAGCTTCAGCACCGCGCACAGCTTCTGGAACTGGCGATCGAGGCCGGCGATAATGTAGACAGAACCGTCAGAACAGTTGAACACATCCGACGGCCCACCGCTCAGCGGGCCATTGCCTTGCCGCCCAGGGACATGCCCTGAAACAAGGTAGGACTGACCCACAGTGGCCAGCGATGCCAACGCGCAATCGAACAGCGCAATATCGACATGTTGTCCCAACCCGGAGTTGGCCCGGTCGTTCAGCGCGGCAAGAATGCCGATCGCCGCGTTGTGCCCGCCGAGGATGTCGACGAGATAGGTGCCCGCCTTGACCGGTTCACGATCGGGGAACCCGGTGATGCTCATGATCCCGCTTTCGGCCTGGAAAACCGGATCGTAGCCAGGCTCGGGAGCGCGCGGACCATCCTGGCCGTAACCTGTAACCGAGCAATAGATCAGCCTGGGATTCAACGCAGCGAGGCTGTCATAATCAAGCCCATACTTGGCTAGCGTGCCAACCTTGTAGTTCTCGATCAGCACGTCTGCACTCACCGCAAGCCGCTTGAGCACATCTTGTGCCGCTGGATTGGCAAGATCGAGCGTGAGCGACTGCTTGTTACGGTTACATGACAGGAAAAACGATCGCTCCGATGTGGGGCCATCATGACCATCAAGTGCAACGCCGCCGATATTGCGCGAATCGTCACCGGTGCCTGGCCGCTCGATCTTGACCACTTCCGCGCCAAGGTCGCCGAGTATCTGCGCAGCGAGTGGGGCCGCCAGCACTCTGGACAGATCCAGAACTTTTACCCCTGCGAGCGAGGTTCCCCGCGCCGTCTGTCGGTCAGATTGTGTCATTGAAGCCCTTGCCAGAATTCAGAACGATCACGAGAAGCTGATCCGCAGGATCGTGGACCGGCAGGAAGTAGGCATTACCCCTCGGCCCCCGTCGCATCAATGCTTCAGTGGGTCCTGCTTCACACTAAATTGTCAGAACCGTCAAATTCTGATTGTCCTGTCAACGTGACTCGAACCGGAGTGGCTCCATATCCTGTATCGTTCTCAAAGGGGAACCACAGCGCCGGGATCATCGTGCTTGCCGGGGCATCTCCGCGCCGAAGTGCCGTCCTCGTCAGCCCGTCGCTGCCGCGATAATGATATCCGCCGCATTCCAGGCGGACGCCATGATCGGGCCGTTTGTGTTGGCGGACACCATCGTGGGCATGATCGATCCGTCGACGATCCGCAAACGATCGACGCCGCGCACCGCCAGCGTTTCGTCGAGCACGGCATCGGCGAAATCACCCATCCGGCACGTTCCGCAGGCATGACATCCGGCCTGGCCGATCCGACGGAAGCCGTCGAGGATCTCGTCGTCGGTCTGAAGCGAACGGGTAGGCTCACGCTCGCCCGAGATCATGGGGGCGATAGCCGGACGCGTCATCCAGGTACGCAAATAGCGCTGCATGGCCACGGTAACCGCACAATCGTAGGGGTCGGTAAGATAACCCGTGCGGATCCGAGCGGGGGCGGCAGGATCACGGGCGCTGATTTCCACGGAGCCTTCGCTGCGCGACCGCAGTGGGTAGCCGAATAACGTTATGCTGTGCCGCGGATCGATCGTCATGCGGCCCGTCGCGTCCGCAGCAGCCACCACCGGCGACAGCAGGATCTCGATGTCGGGCGTTGCGGATTCGGGCAGCACAGTACCGAATGCGCCGACGCTTCCGTAGCCGGCTGCCATCGGACCGCGTCCCGTCAGGTAGTAACGCAAGACATTGCCGAAGAGGCGCAGTCCGTTCAGTTGCGGGTTCTGGCTGTGCGGCCCGGCGAGATCGAACACCATTTGCAAAAGACGATGTTCGAGCATGTGCCGGCCGACACCCGGACTATCCACGAAAACGGGAATGCCGCAATCACCGAGCAATTGGGCGGGTCCGATACCGGACCGTTGCAGGATTTGCGGTGACATGATGGCACCTGCCGAGATGATGACCTCCCGCCCCGCATCGAACCGTTGCACACGGCCACCGACGGACGCGCTGATTCCGACCGCCTTGCGACCTTCGAACAGCACGGTATCGACCATTGCTCCGGTCAGCACGCGCAAGTTGGGCCGGCGCCGTGCCCGCTTGAGGAAGGTTCGCGCGGCACTCTGTCGCCGGCCCCTCCAGATGGTGCGCGGCGCGTAGCCGACACCATCACGACCAGACGCGTTGAGATCCTCGACCCGGGGAAGGCCCATCTGCACCCCTGCGGCGATGAAGGCCTCGGAGAGCGGATCGTGGATCGGCTCGATCGTGATGCCAAGCGGCCCGTCGCCGCCGCGCCCTTCGCCGTCACCCAGTTCGTGCCGCTCCATCGCCCGGAACGCGCGGCTCATCTTGTCCCAGCCCCATCCTCTGGCACCGAGTGCTTCCCACGCATCATAGTCTTCCGGCTGGCCACGGAAGTACATCATACCGTTGATCGACGACGATCCCCCGATGGCCTTGCCACGCATCCAGGTTTCGGAGGGAGCCGCATCGTTGGCCTCGGTCTGGAAGTGCCAGACATGGCGAGGATCGGCGTAGAGCCTGCCGGCGCCACGCGGCATGTGGATGTACGGGCTGGCGTCGTTCGGCCCGGCTTCGACCAGGAGCACCGAACGGTTCGGATTTTCGGACAGCCGGTCAGCGAGCACACATCCGGCAGAACCGGCGCCGACGATGATGTAATCGGTCTTCAAAGCGCGCTCCGGATCACGTCGCCGATGATGGTCCGACTGTCATGAGCGATGTCGGGCGCATCGAACATGCGGTTATGGCAGATCGCAACCGCCAGTTTGAGATCCGGATCGGCCCAGCCGATTGAGCCGCCCATGCCGGGGTGGCAAAGCGCGCGCATGTTGCGCGGGGCCGAGGACGGGGGTGCGGCCGCGCCGCCGAGCCAGAAGCCCGACCACGCGATCGGCACGATCATGCCGAAGAACACCGGGTCGGGCGCATCGTGGTGGGCCCGCAGTTCGCGAAAGCTATCGATGCGTTGCGCCGACAACAGGCGGACGCCGTTGAGTTCACCGCCATTGGCCAGCATGGCCCAGAAGCGCGCTTCGCTGCGCGCGTTGAAAATTCCACCGACCGCCGGGATGCAGGCGCGACGGACGTCGGGGCGCTCGAACGGGTCGGGCATCAGGTCGACGATCAGCGGCTGGGCTTCGCGCATCGGGTGATCGTTAGGGGCTACGTAAACGGCGCTGCCGTCCAGCCTGGCAATCCGCGGCTCGACGGCATCGGGGATGCCCAGCCAAAGATCGGCGGCACCCAGAAGGTCCGCGATCTCGTCTTTCACAAATTGACCAAACGGACGCCGTTGTGGATCGGTGCGGCGCACCAACTCGCCGATCAGCCAACCGAACGTCATCGACTGGTATGAGGATCCCGTTCCGGCGGGGAACGAAGGTGCCATTGCCGCTATTCGGCGGCACATCCAGTCCCAGTTGGTCATCCGTTCGGGCGTGACGTCGGGAGGCATGCGCAACACACCGGAAACGTGGCTGAGAACATGACGCACGGTCACATCACCTTTGCCGGCTTGCGCGAACTCGGGCCAATAGCGGGCGACCGGCGCGTCATAGTCGACCAGACCGCGCTCGACCTGCATGTGCAGGGCCACGGCCGTCACGGCCTTCGACACAGAGAAAACGTTGAAGAGCGTATCGCCATCAACCTCGCGACCGGTCGCAGGGTCGGCCACGCCCGACCAGCAATCGACAATCTGTCGCTCACCAAGCCACGCACAGACTTGCACCCCGATTTCGGCGCCCTCGGCGACGAGTCTGTCAAGCGTCTGTTGGACCGCCTCGTTTACCGTGCCCATCATCCCTCTCCCTTGCATTTGCGCCTGTCTACGTGGCGAGCTTGGCATTCGGCTAAACCGAAACCCGACTGGCCCTGAGTTCCGCAAATTCGTGCATCTCGCGCCGGATCGCAGCCCAGGTCTCGTCCGGCGACATCATCAGCCGTTTGATCGCGCGCAGCGAATCCCGGGGTTGGCCCGCCAGCGTCACAGCTTCCGCCAGTGTGGCAGCATCGACTTCGGAGGATGCGAGGGCCGCGGTCGCGAGGCCGAACCGTTCCGCGTCGCTGCCCACGAGAACCCCGTTCCGGGCACAGATTTGGAAGGCATTCCGATAGCCGACGCGCGCGGGCAGCAAACGGCTGGCCCCTGCTTCCGGCACGAAGCCCAGCCGCGCGAACGGCGCACTGAGTTGCGCATCCGTGGCAACGAACAGAACGTCGCAATGCAGCAGGAGTGTGAAGCCGAATCCGATCGCGCGGCCCCGCACGCCCGCGACAAGGGGTTTGTCGAACCACACGATTTCCCGAAGAAACCGACCGACTTCCCGATCTTCGAAGGGGCGGGACGGACGGCCTGCCTCGAGTTCCGCAAGATCGGTCCCGGCGCAGAAGTCCTGACCGGTCCCAAGTATCGCCACCGCGCCGATATCTTGGCTTTGCCTGGCATACGCCAGCAGGCGTGCCAACGCGTCGTACATGGCCGCGCTGACGGCGTTGCGTTTGTCCGGACGGTTGAGAACGATCCTTAGAACGCCGCCCTCAGCCGACGCCCATATCTGGGAATTGGCCAATTCACCCAATGTCATAGCTTTACCCCTCCGGATTATCCTTGTGCGACGAACACCGCCTGCGAAGGCCGCTCACCTCGGCACGGCGGTTCCGCCGTTCAGACTAGGTCGTGAACCCATAAATGGCGCCGCCACCGATCGTCATAATGCCTTGGCCAGAAGATCGCGGGCTTCGTCCTGGCCGTCCAACAGAATGGTCGTGCGCTTCGTCACCTGCCAGCCGATTGGCCCGCCTCTTTGCAATTCCCAGTACGTGGCGGTGAGACGGCCGCAAATGAATTGTCCTTTGTCGTGCCAGAACAGTGTGCCGTAGTTTTTCGCCGTGGCTGCATCGCCGTGGATCGCCACGTGGGGTGTGGACGAAATGTGCGCCGACCCGTTCTTCACGATTGAACTGTGAAACTCTCCGGCAAACGCCTCGGCGATGCCCTCAGGCCCCTTGAACACACCGATTCCACCGATTTCGTACGTCGCTTCCGGGTGCCAGATCTGCTCGAGACCGTCGCGGTCGCAAGTGTCGGCTACCGGGCCGTAGGACGCGATGAGTTGCGTTATCGCGGTGACATCCTCAAGCTTCTGCAGGCGTTCCACAAGGCTGTTGAGTGTTGACCGGTCCAGTGCCACCCGCATCTCCTTGGCAGAGCATCGCGCGTCCACGAACGGGCGCGCCGCCCCAACCTGCATCAAGTGGCCGCAGATTGGAACAGCGCACACTTTACAATACCGTCAAAAAATCGGATTGACTCTGGCACGGCGTGCGCGAGAAAAGCAGGCATCGGTGTCGGTGCTCGTCGGACAGGGTCGGCAAGGATGCCAGCGTCCTGGTTCCAAGCAGAGCCGCGCCCCTCGCCCGTGCAAACCGGGCGATCGGCTGCGGGCGTGATCGACCAGACAGAGAAGCGACCGATCAGGAGTGGATGCTGACAATGGACGATCCAACGAAAGCCTTTTCGCTGGCCGGACGCCGGGCGGTGCTGGTGGGTGCCGCGACCGGCATCGGACGCCAGGCGGCCATCACGTTCGCCCAGGCTGGGGCCTCGGTCATCATCGCCGACGTCAATGCCACCGAACTCGAGCGGACCGCGGAACTGGTGAGAGATAGCGGCGGACAGGTGGCAACACAGCGGCTGGATGTGCGAAATCCCCAAGAGATCGCCGCATTCGCGGATTTCGCGGCAAGCGAAGGCGCGATCGACGTGTGGGCCAATGCGGCTGGCGTGATTTCGCTCATGACCGTCGCGGACACCGATCCGGCGGAACTCGACCGCATTCTCGACATCAATCTGAAAGGCGTTTTCTGGTGCTGCGCTGCCGCTGTGCGCAAGATGCTTCCGCAACGACGTGGCTCGATCATCAATATCTCGTCGTGTGGCGCCGATATGCCGACGAACGGGCTGTCGGCCTACACGATGTCGAAGGCGGCGGTTAACATGCTGACGCGCACGCTGGCAGTCGAGACAGGGCCTGCCGGCATCCGCGTCAATGCCGTTGCGCCAGGCTTCATCGACACCCCGATGGTCGAGTACCGCTTTCGCAGTGTCACCGGCGAGGTCGATCCGGTCGCCAAGGAACGCCGATTTGCGGAAATTTCCGCGATGATCCCCCTGGGCCGAGTAGGACAATCGGTCGATATCGCCATGACCATGCTTTATCTCGCCTCCGACGCATCGAGTTTCGTGACGGGGCAGGTGATCCGTCCGAATGGCGGGATGATCATGCCTTGATCGCCGACTGGGCGTGATAGCAGAACCGGGAACTGGCCGGGGCGGCGGAGTGAAGCGATGGCCTGCAAGACACTGAGCATGCGACATCCCCTGCCCCCCCGTCGCGCCGGCCATGCCGCAGACGCGGCACTGCTGGCGCGCCGCTCCGCCAGTCCGCCGAACAGTGATCTCGCCTCACGCGAACAGGTGATCGCGGGCGTGGCTTGCCGCATTGTGGGAGAGCCGGCAGCGAACGGCGCCATTGTCCTTCATCTTCATGGGGGCGGGTATCGACTGGGCTCTGCGAAAGACTGGGTCGCATTCGCCAGCCGTCTTGCGGAAGCGGCCGACGCGCCGGTGATCTTGCCCGATTACGCGCTGGCGCCAGAGCACCCGTTTCCCCATGCCGTCCATGACGTGATCGGCATTCTGATGGAGTTGTTGGCTCGTCCCGACGCCGCTCCCATCATTCTCTCGGGCGATTCCGCGGGCGGAGGACTGGCCCTAGCGGTTGCCGACGCCATGGCGCCGCCTGCACCGTTGGCGGGACTGATCCTCATCTCCCCTTGGCTCGACCTGCGGATCATCGCCGAGAGCTACGAACGTTGCGCAAAGTCCGATCCGCTCTTCTCCAGCGCGTCTGCGAAAGCTTCGGCGGACGGCTATCTGCAGGGCTGGCCAGCGGATGACCCACGGGCCTCGCCGTTGCTCGGTGACCTCGACGGGCTTCCCCCAATGTGCCTGTTCGCGTCGAGCGCGGAAGTGCTGGCGGACGATTCGATGAACTTGGCCCGACAGCTTGGCGTCAACGGCACCCCGATCACGTCGGTGATGTTCCCGAACGTGTTGCATGACTGGCCCGTGATGGAGCCGCAGCGGCAGGAGACTGCCGTCGTGTTCGAAGTGATCCGGACATTCGCACGTCAGGTGCTCGGAGGGATCAGGCCGCTTTGCGAGGGAGCGACATGATGCGACCCGGCCGCTGATATCCCGCGTCTCTGTTCGCGGGTGACCCACGCCAACGCTGTTTCGCACCAACCTGCCAGATCGATAGAGATAGAGCGAGAGAGAAGACAATGGGAGAGACGTATCCGGCTCAAGCCGACCGCGTGCCGGTCTTGGCAGTGGCGCTCTTGTATTCGACAGCTGCGGTTCTTGGCATTGTCGGGCTGGCGATGTTGGCGGGCGGCTTCGCACTCGCGCGCCTGGGCGGATCGCTTTACTATCTTGTCGCGGGCGGAGCGATCGTGGTGTCGGCTGTGTTCATGCTGCGGCGCCATGTACTCGGCCTCTGGCTCTACTGGGCCACGGTCGGCGGGAGCATCGTTTGGGCTGTCTGGGAAGTCGGGTTTCATGCCTGGTTGCTGCTGCCCCGCGTGCTGGTGCTGACGCTGTTCGGGTTGTGGCTGCTGCTGCCGTGGACCAGCCCCCTGTTCGAGGGCAACATCGGCCGCCGTTCGACAGCGCCGAAGGTCTTGGCGGGCGCGCTCATCGCCGCCCTTGCCGGTATTCTCCTCCATGCCGCCGTCGGCCCAGAGAGCAATGCCGATCCGCGGTTCCAGGCTGGACAGGGTGCATTCCCGGCGGCTTCGCGGGTTGTACAAGGGATCGGCGCCGACCCGGCCGATTGGCCATCCTGGGGGCGTGACGCCGGCGGGTCGCGCTATTCGCCGCTGGATCAAATCACGCCCGCCAACGTCGGTCGACTCACCGTGGCCTGGACCGCAAATGTCGGCACTTGGCCGGGGATGATTGGCACACCGATCAAAATTGACGATACGGTTTACGCCTGCAACGACAGCAATGAACTGGCCGCGATTGATGCCGCCAGCGGCCAATCGCGGTGGCATTTCGACGCAACGGGCGGCCGGCGCGGCCTCGGCTGTCGCGGGGTGGCCTACTATCGTACCGCAGCAATCGCCGAGCCGTGCGCAGAACGCATTTTCACGGCCAATGCGAATTCCCAGCTCATTGCGGTGGACGCGCGCACGGGTCGGCTGTGTGCGGGGTTCGGCACTGGCGGTGTGGTCGATCTGCGGGAAGGCCTGTCGCGCGCTCCGCTGGGCTATTACCGCGTCACATCCGCGCCCACCGTCGCGCGGGGCAAGATCGTCGTGGGCGGCTGGATCAGCGACGGGCAATACTGGGGTGAGCCCTCGGGCGTGATCCGTGCGTTCGACGCAGTGACCGGACGTCTCGCCTGGGCGTGGGACATGGGCCGCCCCGATCGGACCGGAGCGCCGCCGCCCGGCCAGACATATACGCCCGGCACGCCGAACTCCTGGGCGCCCATGAGCGCGGACGATACGCTTGGGCTGGTCTACGTGCCGACCGGCAATTCGACTCCGGATTACTTCGGCGCTCAGCGACGGCCGTTCGACGACAAATACTCGAGTTCCGTCGTCGCGCTGGATGCCGAAACCGGCCGGGTGCGATGGTCATTCCAGACAGTCCATCACGATCTTTGGGACAGGGATGTCCCGGCCCAGCCCACGCTCGTGGACCTGACGGTAGGCGGCGCCGTCCGACATGCATTGGTGCAGCCAACCAAAGGTGGCGAGATTTTTGTGCTCGACCGGATCACGGGGCAGCCTATCTTCCCGGTCACGGAAACACCGATGCCCAGCCGCGGGGGGGTGCCCGAGGAGCGTCCGGCGCCGACCCAGCCGCTCTCCAATGCACTGCCTTCGTTCCGCGGGCCGCGCCTCAGAGAAATCGACATGTGGGGCGTTACGCCGCTGGACCAGCTCTACTGCAGGATCGAATATCGCAAGGCCCGGTACGACAGCAACTACACCCGCCCCGGCCTCACGCCTTCAATCCTCTATCCCAGCTCATTCGGTGCGATCAACTGGGGTAGCGCCACCATCGATCCGGTCCATGGAGTCATGTTCGTGAACTCTAACCGGCTGGCGACCTACCTGAACCTGATGACACGAGCCGAGTCAGACGCGCGGGGATTGAAACCGCAGGGCAACTGGAGCTCGGCGATGGAGGTCGGCGGGGGCGTTGCGCAACTTGGCACGCCTTATGGCGCGGCTGTCAAATTCTGGCTTTCGCCGATCGGAGCGCCTTGCAATGCGCCGCCTTATGGGCATTTGAGCGCCATCGATCTCGCCAGCGGCAAGCTGCTCTGGAGCCATCCGTTCGGAACCGCGAAAGGGAGTGCGCCGCTTGGACTGCCGCAGCCGTTGCCCTTGCCGATGGGCGCGCTGAATCACGGTGGCTCCGTTGCGACCCGGTCGGGCCTCCTCTTCATCGGTGCATCAAAGGATGGCTACATCCGGGCTTTCGACGCCCGAACTGGACGGGAATTGTGGAAGAGCGCACTGCCTGGCAGCGGACAATCGACGCCGATCGTGTACTCGGTCGGGGGACGCCAGTTCGTCGTGATCTCCGCTGGCGGATCAGCGGCGCTTCAGGTCAAGCTGGGAACGACGCTTGTTGCATACGCCTTGCCTGTTGACCGGAAGTGAGCGTCGGCGCACGGTGATCGCCGGCCCGCATCACGGCGGGAGCCAGCACTGTTCCCGCGCTTTCGCGAGTCCACTCCGTGCTTGCCCCGGGCTCGACACCATGCTGACCGATCGTTCGCCGATGGCAGGCGGCGTGCCCGATCCATCGCGACCCGATCAAATCAGCGTGCCCATCCGCACGCTACTTCTGCTCGGCAACAGCTTGCGCAGTCGCCGCCTTTTTCTTCCGCTTCGGTGGCGCGGCTGGGGCCGTTTCCGTATCGCCAGGAAGGATCATGCTGATGATCATGCGAGCGAAATTCTCCAACACCGCCTTTTGCTTGATCGGCGTCTTGGTAATGCGCCAGTGGTACCAGAATCGGTCGAGCATAGCTCTAATGGCAAGGCTGCGAATATTCAGATCCGCGTCGGAAAGGTTGGATCCCAGCAATTTGAACGATTCTGCAAGAATGTCAGTCGCCCGTTTCGAGCCGCGCATACCGAGCACACGCAACTCAGTGTCCTGCAGTGCCGCCTGCTGCCAGGTCAGCAGATAGCCGCCATGGTGAGACAAGAAGGTAAAGTAGCGGCTGATCCACACTTCAAACTCCTTGACCAGTTCCTCCTTGCTGAAGTGGCGCACTTGCTCCACCAGTTCCAAGCTTTCATGCCGCGCATCGTGCCCCGCGATAATCATGATCTCGCGACGCGACGAGAAATAGGTATAGAACGACGCACGCGACACGCCTGCCGCAACGGCAATATCGTCGATCGTCGTTGCCGCGTATCCCTGCTTGAGGAACAGCGACTTGGCCGTGTCGATGATGTGCTCTTTCGTGCGCAAAGCCCGTTTGCGTAACGGAATGTGTGCCGAGCGGTGCAAGGGCGTCGAGCGCGCGCGGCGAGTTGCAGCCGCCGGCTTATCCGATGTTTCATCCACTTTTGATGCGTTTCCCATAATAACTAAGATTTCCAAGAGCGCTTCGTCTCGACCACTTGCCTCAGCTTGACAAACGAGTGTAGGCGCAGACTTATCACTAAGGCGGAATCAGACCAGTGTAAATTCGCGCTGATCCGTGCCCGTTTCCGCGCGAACCGATGGCGACGGTGCGCGGCGGCTCACGATGATAGAATCCTGGTTCGCTGCGATGTGCGATTAGACGTTCACCACAGAACGACCCGGCGTGGGCGACAAATCCCGTGACAGACGACCATCGGATGCAGTCTCGCACCGCCGGGTCATGCAAAAACTTGACGGATGTGTCACTTCAAGGCAAGGAGTGTCTGGTTCATTCGGAGATTGAGATGCAGTTGAAGCCCGGCTCTCGTTGGAAAAGCGCGGCGTGCAATGCCGAATTCGTCGTGGTGCGTCCAGCCAGCGGGGACGAGCAGGTGACGTGTGGTGGACATGTTCTGGTCCCATCCGACGCTCCCAAGCCCGAAGGTCTGACCGCCGACCCCGCCCATGTCGGGGCCATTCTGACTGGGAAGCGCTACTTCGACGAGCAGAGCGGCTTGGAACTGCTTGCCGTCAAGCCCGGAACGAGCGCGCTTGCGATTGGTGGCCGGCCGATGGGACTGCGTGAGGCCAAGGCACTGCCGACTTCGGATTGATCCTGGCCTTGCCTGCCCTGCATGAGACAGAGCTTTCCCCACCGCTCTTGCAGGTCAGGCATCAGGGCTGAGCGATGTTTGCCGCCCCGCCCGCTGGCGCGGCCTGCCCGTCTGCTGGGGCGATAGCCCTATTGTCCGCCCGAAATAAGCAGCGCACCAAGACGTTGACCGTCGGCAAAGCTGGCCGCGCTAGGCGGCGTGGACAAATTCCACAACGCCACGGTTGCCCTATAAAAGGCCCTGGCGAGGCGCGAGGTCGCAGGAAGAGTGGGCCTCTTTTTAGCTACGCTGGCCTTCGGCTCCAGACCGAGCAACGCTGCCAGGGCCTTTTATAGGGCAACCCCTTCGGGGCAGGACCAAAAACCGCCATCTCCGCGTCGGCTCGGCTAGCAATAGGCCCACTATTGCGTCACCTCGCCTCCTTGAACTGGCGGTTTTTGCCTCCAGCCGTGGCGCTGTGGAATTTATCCACGCCGCCTTGGTGATCAACCGAAACAGAGCGCCCTTCCCGCAAGCATCGCGAATGCGCGTGGACATCCTTCGACCGGCACGATCGGGCTGCGGATGATCAGGCGCGTTTCGGGATGCCTTGCGATATCCCGAAACGCGCATCAGAACGGTTCAGTTGGCGCAATGCCAGGTGAGCGGCAGTTCCACGGGCTGGATCATGCCGAGATGGAAGCGCATCGTGTGGCCATCGGCAATCCTAAACTCGGGAATGCGGGCGAGGAACTCTTCGATCGCAACGCGCAACTCCCGCCGAGCCAAGTGCATGCCCATACAGGTGTGGATGCCGAAGCCGAACCCGATGTGGCGGGGCCTGCGGCCAAAGCGAACATCTTGCGGATCGTTGAACTCCGCCGGATCCCGCCCGGCCAGTGAGGTCGACAAGGCCACCTTGTCGCCTGGAAGAATGCGGGCGCCGCCGATCTTCGTCTCCTTCTTGCAGGTCCGAAAGGTGGTCACCGCCCCATTTGCCCGCATCAATTCATCAATGGCATGAGGAATTTCCTGCGGATTGGAACGGAGAAACGCCTGGTCATCGGGATGGGTGGCAAGGTGCCAGAATTGGAGCCCCAGATTGGTCGACACCGTGTCGAGACCACCGATGAAGAGATTGAACGAAAAGCCGCGGAGTTCGTCATCGGTGAGCGGCCTGTCACCAATTCGGCTCTGCAACGCAAAGCTCATCAGATCGTTGCGCGGGTTGGACCGGCGCGCTTCGATCTCGCTGTCAAGATACGCGATGACCCGGCGCGTTGAGTCCGCCATCCTGGCCAAATCGAAATTGTGGATGAGGTCTCTTTCCCAAGAGAGGAACTCGCCGACCCGATCCTGCGGTAGCCCCATCAACTCGAGAAAGATTTTGATCGGAAACTCGAAAGCGAATTCGGACATGAACTCGCACGATCCCCGGGCGACGAAAGCATCGATAATGCCGGCGGCATAGGAGCGTATCTTGTCTTCCAGCGCGGCCATCGCCTTGGGTGTGAAAGCCGGATTGGCCATCTGACGAAATGGACCATGTGCTGGCGGATCCAACTCGGCCGGCGAGTTGATCCAGTTGCCGCCGGCGAGCTTGGCGTAGGGCCCGAAATCCGCGTTCGTGAAATGCTCTGTGTCCATGAAAACTTCCCGCATCAACGCCATTCGGCGCGGCACCCAGGCAGCTGTGCCGCCAGGATAAGCATGCGGTGCGTAGAAGATGTCGGGTTCCTCCTCGTGGGTCTTCATCACCAGGTCGTTGAAGGGGTTCTGCTCGGTGATCGTCCCGTAGATGAAGGGGAAATCCCGACGGACGAGATCCGGATCCACGTGGTCCGGCACCGGCAGTTCCGCAAATCGGGTTAGGACACCACTTGCCATTTCTTTCCCACTCCCATGTTTGTTATGCACATTCGTCAATAAGGCCGGCGAACGTCAGCCTCATCCCTCAACGGCGACCCAACGCCGCTCGGCAGATGAAACCGCAGCGGCTTCGACCACCTCCTGCACGTGCAGCGCTTGCGCGAAGTCCGGCGAGGCGTGGCCTTTTCCGTCCATCTCGCGCAGCATCGATGCATAGATGCACGCCATGGGGAACACGCCCATGCGCGGTTCGTCCGCATGGATCGAGATGCCGGGCAACGCCTTGAACCGTTCCGGCACCTCGATCTCATGTTCGTCCAGAACCATGAATGCAACATCGTCGCTACGGAACAGCTTGCAGCTGTAGCTTTGCGGAAAGATCGTCGAAACCGCCGCGAGCCGCCCCTTTGTTCCCCACACATCGATGCGGAACCCCGGACCGTCGACCATGGTCCAGACGGTTTGGAGCATGCCTGAAATACCGTTGCGCAGACGGATGAGATTGTAGCTGGTGTCCGGTACTTCGGGCTTGATGGCCGGACCATCGTCCATCTTCCACTCACGCAGGCGCAGCGACTGGTCAGAGACGATTTCGTGGACGGGCCCGAGCAGGTGGACCAGCAAATGGAGGGCATGGCTACCGGTGTTGCGCATTGCGCTGGCGCCGTTGGCCGGCTCCGCAAACCAGGTGTAGCCAGGCGTATAGGTCCGTGCCTCCGTGAACAGACCGGAGTCGAACCGAATGTTGAAGCCTTGCACATCACCGATCTGCCCCTGATCGATGAGCTCCTTCATGTAGACCATCGCCGGCGCAGCCTGAATGAACGCATCGACCGCCGCGACCTTGCCTGATGCCCGGTGCAACTCGTTCAGCTCGCGTGCGGCGGCAAGGCTTTGCGCAAACGGGATCCCCTGATAGACATGCTTGCCGGCAGCGAACGCGGCCTTGACCATTTCATAGCGCAGCGGCGGCCGGGTTCCGCAATCGATGAGGTCGATGTCGGGATCTTCTGCCATTGCCCTGAAGTCCCAGAAGCAGCGGGCAAAGCCATGGTCCCGCGCGGCGGCTTCGGCAGTCTCCCGGCGGGACGTGCAGATCGCGACGACCTCGACTCCGTCCACGGCACGCCAAGCTGGCAAGTGAGTCTGCACGCCCCAAGCAGCGCTGATGATTCCGACCCTGAGCGGACGCTGTGGCATACGAGAATACTCCCAATGTCGTTTTCATTTTGCTGGGCGTTGCCCGATGGGTTGACAGAAAGCTTGCATGGCTCCGCAATGACCGAGGCAGCGTTGCGCTTCAAATTCTTGGGCAATCGCGCGGCTCACCGGCAGCCCAACACGGAAAAGTGTGGCGAATGGGCGCCGTTTGCTCCCTTACCTCACAAGCGCTCGCAGGGTGGCGAAGCCGCCACCCGCCGTCACCCGCCGAAAGCTCTGCCAAGCACGAACATGAACCTTGATGTCAGCGCGTTTCATAGGTCTTGGCTCGCGCCATCACGCTGTCGCGATCGACTTCCGCGGTTCCTTTCCCCACGCCGAGTTGGCAATACTTCAGCCCCATCTGCAACGCCGGGCCGCGAGCAACATCCAACGATTCCCAGATGGCGCGGACCGTCCCCTGGGTTGCGATCGCGGGCTTCGCCGCAATCTTTGCCGCGAGTTCGTGGGCCCGATTCCACAGGTTTTCCAGCTTTACAACTTCGGTCACGAGCGAAATGCGCAGCGCTGTGGCTGCGCCGATGCGTTCGTCGTTACCCATCAGCGCCATCCGCAGCACTTCGGAGAGAGGAATGCGATGCCGTAGCCCGATCGGCTCGAGGGCCGCGACATTACCATAGGTGGTATGCGGATCGAAGAACGTCGCCTCTTCGGAACAGATGACGATATCTGCTTCGTTCACCCAATAGAGCGCGCCGCCCGCGCACATGCCGTGGACTGCCATCACGACGGGCTTCCACAACCGGTTGTGCTTAGGTCCCAGGTACTCGCCGGGATCCACTTTCGCGAACAAATCTTCGTACATGAACACGCTAGCGCTTTCGATATCCAGGTTCATGCCATCGCGCACATCGACCCCGGCCGAGAAAATCCGCCCAGGAGAAGCCCGCAACACGATGGCATTGACCTCGCGATCCTTGCGCAGACGCTCCCACACGTCGCCGAATTCCAAGCACATCTGCTTGTTAAAGCTATTGGCGGCTTCGGGACGATTGATCGTGATTGTCGCAACTTTGTCATCGCTCTTTTCGAGCAGTATCGTTTGGTATTCGGTAGAACCCATGACGTTTTCCTCAGTACCCCGCATTTTCAGTGAAGCGGGAAAGATGGAGGGCCAGCCCCGCCACCGATGCGACGCCGCTCAGGCGCCTGCGTGCCAGGGGGCGGCCTCATCGACAGCAGCAAGCCTTCACAACGAACGCAATTCGATCGGCTCCCGGGCCTTCACGAATCGGACTTGTTCATCGCCCTCGTGTTCAAGCAGCTGTCTTCGGCGACCCATTTGACGCGGACACGCCGGTGAGCGATGCGCCAACTTCCGTTCTCACAGACGAAGTCATCTTCGTAGTAGCCGCTATGGTCAAGACCTACTGCTGTCAGAACGGTCCAGTAGGTTGTAGCCTTCGCGGTATTTCCGGTGACTTCGATGTACTGCGTTCCAATGTGATGCCGGACATAGTCAGGCCTGGCACCATCAACCTGCAGAACCTTATTAGTTCTTTTCCAATGTTCGATTTCCCGGCGTCCCTTGATGGACGTAATAGGTCCTTCGAAAATGCCATTTTCGGCAAACACGGCGGCGAACTTTTCAGCATCCATGTTGTCGTTGTGATACGCATATTCGCTCATCCGCTGGCGAATCTCTTCCCGGGCCCGCAATTCCTCAATATCCACGTGCACGGCTCCTCTCGAACTATCGAAGCCCGGCAACCCGAAAACCCTTGCGCCCCAACATACTGCAGGAAAGGTCTTCCAATCCATGCTGTCGGACCGGCAAGCGGTGCCGTCCAACGTCCAGATCGTTTCTCAGCCAGGCCACTCATCCTCAATCCCTGCAGCCATCATCGCATCATCTCAGCCGGCAGGCTAGTCATAAGTCTCCGCTTTTTGACAACTATGTCAATCCGCATCGCGAGGCCCGAACGCGTCCGGCAAGTCGGCGGCGCATGCTCAGGTTGGGCTAGGCGGCGTGGACAGATCGACGCAAGGACCGCGAACGGATCAAGCCGACATTTGGAGATCCGAAAATCTTGGCCGGGTAATCATGTCGTGCCAGTGGTTGTGGGGCCACGGCTGATTTACCAACAAGCGGCCATTGTTAACGTAGTAATTACGGCCAGTGGAATTTTCATCGATCAACCAGATGGTATTCCGCGCAGCCTCATCGAGATTTCCGTAGAATTTTGCGAAAGCTTCCGACTGGACCTGCACGGCACTGCAGCCCCTTTCGATTGTTTCAACAATGACAGAGCCGATATACTTTGACCAAATTTCGATCTGCGTCGGCAAACCTGCTCCACCACCACTCGTGTTCTGCGAGTTAGGACCATACATGATAAAGAAGTTCGGGAACATCGGCACCATCATGCCCAAGTAGGCCTTTGCCCCCTCTTCCGACCACCGATCATGAAGGCGAACACCGTTCAGACCGACGTAGTCGGCTGGCCACACATACTTCTCCACGCTGAACCCGGTGGCGGTCACCACGGTATCCACGCCGTATAGAGCACCGGTTGATGTCTCGATTCCGCTCGGAACAAACCGGGCGATCGGGTCCGTCACCAGTTCGACATTGTCCTTCAGCAAGGCCCGGTACCATCCATTGTCGACAACCATCCGGCGCGCAAACGGCGGATATTGCGGCGTCAGCTTGGCTACCAGATCAGCGCGTTCATGGACTTGATCTTTGATGTATTGCAGCAGGAACGTTCGAACCGCGTCATTCTGCCGGCTGAAAAGCCCACCGCTGGCTTGCCAGTCAGGATCGGGCGTCAGGAGGCCATACAGGTTCATGGTCGACAAGGCGCCCGTGTAGCGGCTCCAGTTCCAGTAGTACGGCACATTCTCCATGAGCCAGCGCAGTTCGTCGCTGACAGGAGCGCCATATTGCTCCCGAGGCGAAATCCATTGAGGCGTACGCTGGAACACGGTCACGTTGCGTGCCTCTTTGGAAACTTGATCGAGCAGCTGAGTCCCGGTCGATCCGTTGCCGATCACGGCAACATTCTTACCGGCTACGCTTCGTTCGGCGGACCACTCAGTCGTGTGAAAAATCTCGCCACAAAACTGGTCGACCCCTTCGACGTCGAGCTGCTTGGGCGACGCAAACAGACCTGACGCGCTGATCACGAAGTTGGCCACGATGGTTTCCTCGGTGCCGTCGGGCTTCACGACATTGACTCGCCAATGTGACGAAGCAGCATCGAATTGCGCCCCCTTGACCGTCACTCCCAGTCTCAGGTTCTTTGATACGCCGTATTTTTCCGAGACGTATTCGATGTACTTTCTTACCTCCGGTTGCCGAGCAAAATATTCACGCCAGGGATATTGTTTTTCGAAGCTGTATTCGTAGACCGCGCTTGGCGTATCCACCCGTGCACCTGGGTAGGTATTGATGCTCCAGACACCACCAACTTCCTGTCGCCGCTCCAGAACGACATACGGGATATCGAGATTTTCAAGCTGTACAGCCATCCCGATCCCGCCGAACCCGGCACCGACGATGACCACAAGGAAATCCTCTGGCAGATTTGGGCGGTTGCTTGTCCAGCTTGCCGCCCAAGGGAACGGATCGAACGCTGGAATCTCGCGCCGCGCGATGAATTCCGCGTCGTCGAGCGGATCGCCCGCCATTTCCATGAGCCGTCTGAGTTCCTGATCGTCGGGGATCCGGTGTTTGATCGGCTCACGGCCCGTAGCCAGCAGTTGGACGCCCTTCTCGACCAGCACACTCCGATATCGCTCCGGCACCTGGTAGGTGACGCCTGCACCGCCACGAACCGTCTGCGGCTCCGGTGACATGGCGACAATTTCTGGATCATGCGTGGCTTGATAAAGCGCAAGACGGAGTGTGCTGAGATCGGCTTGTTGCAAAGCCTGCCGCACGCGCGCCTGAGATAAGTTGGTCATTCCCTCTCCACTCTGTCTCGTTCGCAACTGATTTAACTCTCGCGCCGCCCTGCCCGGCCATCAGCCGGCTTGCTTGTCGCGATGATGGGCACTGCGCCGACGCGAGAGCCCAGGGCCCAGCCGGCGCATTCGCGCTGAGCCCCAGGATCATCGCCGCGTGGCGGGGCCGGTTCACTGGAACGTCAAGGTGACCCCGCCCAAGGGCTCAGCCATGCGCCACTTGTGCAAAATGTCGAAAAACCTCGCATATCCGCCCGAGTAGGGGGAGTTCTTCAAGGTATACAGATCGGGAGCAGCCCCCTCGTTGTTGTAATATCCCGGCGTGCAATCGCTGGACCCGGGTGAATTCGCCAGTTCAGCGAAAACCTTTTCCCACCAGTCATCTTCCGCCTCTTTGGTCGGCTCTATCGTGGCCACATTTTTTCTGAGGCAATAGCTGACAATCCAACTGGCGTGATCCGAAATCTTGGTCAACAGATGGGAAAAGTTTACTGTGTATCCACCCTGCGTCGTACCCAGCATGATCAGGTTGGGAAAGCCGTTGGCCAAGGCGCCGTGAAGTGTCCGAGGGCCCTGGCTCCACGCATCGGTCAGCGATCGCCCGTTCCGGCCGTAGATCTCGAAGCCGACCCGCTTGATCAGCGAGGCGCTCATGTCGAAGCCGGATGCATAAATGAGCACGTCGAGTTTGAACTCTTCGCCATTCACGACCGGGCCGTGTTCGGTCATCCGCTCGATACCATGACCCGATGCGTCCACCAGCGTGACATTCGGGCGCGCAAACGCCTGCAGGTATTCGTCGTGGAAGCACGGGCGCTTGCACAGTCGGTTGTACCATGGCTTCAAAGCGTCTGCCGTGGCCTTGTCTGGTACGATCTCGTCGACCCTGGCACGAATGGCATTCATCAGTTGCAGGTCGTAGAGCTGCTGATCTTCGGGCGACAGGCTGTCGCCCTTGTTGTGGCGGAAGATTTCCGTCCACCCGTCATCGACGAGGTCGTCGTCCCAGGCCTCACCCACCATGATGGACGCGAAATTGTCCATCCGTGCCGCTTGCCAGCCCGGCTCGAGCGATGTGGCCCAAGCAGGGCTGGTGCGTTTGTTGTTGCGGGGCGCAACACCCGAAGGGGTGCGTTGAAAAACAAACAGATGCCGGGAAGCTTCGGCGAGCTTGGGGACGGCCTGGATCGCAGTCGCTCCCGTCCCGATGATCCCGACACGCTTATCGTGAAGTTTGTCCATCGGCGCCGTCGGACCTCCGCCGGTGCAGGAATAATCCCATCGCGTGGTGTGAAAGCTTTTCCCTTCGAACGCCGCGATGCTCGGAATGCCGGGGAGCTTTGGCTTGTGCATGATGCCGCCGGCAATCACCACGAAGCGAGCCGAAATAGTGTCGCCCCGGTTTGTGGACACCTGCCAGCGATGCGATGCATCCACCCACTCGACCCGCGTTACTTCGGTGTGGAACATCGCCTTCGGGTAGAGATCGAAATGGCGGGCTATGCGTTGGCAATGCTCAAAGATCTCAACCGCTTTCGCGTATTTTTCTGTCGGAATGTAGCCGGTTTCCTCCAACAGCGGCATGTAGATATAGGACTCGATGTCACAAGCCGCACCGGGGTAGCGGTTCCAGTACCATGTGCCCCCGAAATCACCTGCTTTGTCGATGATCTTGATGTCCCGCACACCGCGGCGAGACAGCGCGGCTGCCGTTAGAAGCCCGCCAAATCCGGCCCCAACGATAAGCACATCGGTGTCCGCCCCGATCGGGGCCCGATCAGCGATCGTGCCGGCAAGCGGGTCCTGATTGTAATCGCCAAGAACGCTCGAGACGTCGACATATTGCGCGTTGCCCTCGGGCCGATTTTGCAATCTCTTCCGCTTTTCCTCGTCATATTTCGCGAGAAGCTCTTCGGGCTCGAATTGCATTTATCCTCCACCGCAAACTTTTGTCAGGTGTCAAATCTTCGCGTAGGTCTCGCCGGCCGCAGAATTGGCGCAATGCCCAGTGCACGGGGCACTTGGGTTCTCCAACCTTCGCGTGCGATGGCATGGCCGCCGGCCATGCGCCATGATCGCCCGCGGCATGCTGCATGATATACGTACTGACGGAATGTGCCCGCCCCACGAACCTCGCGCGACATGCTGACTTCCGAACCCGGAGATTCGAGTCCGCTTCGCGATCGACGGCTCCAGCCTTCGCCGCGGTCACTTTGGCCCGATATGTTCGCCATTGTGGCGCCTCGGCGGTGCCATTTATGGGTTGGCGACCTAAATCCCACCGTCGCAGCGCAGCAACGCCCCCGTGACGAAACTCGAATGGGGTGAAGCAAAAAACAGGGCAGACGTGACAACTTCGTCCGGTTGGCCGTAAGCGTCCGGTCACCGGCTTTGACGTGGCGCTTGCTCCGCACCGTTCCAGGTGATCTTGGCGTTACACCGACATCATTCCGTCGATCACTACGCTGCGCCATTCTGTTTTAAGATATAGCTGTAGGCTGGCGGTAGCGACTTTTTCTATTTCTGCTTTTCGCACCCTAACGATATATCGATCCTGTTCGGTCAGGGAGCCAAGTGGTGGCAGCTCAAGTTGACAGGGATACCCTTCGGAATGGCTTGTTCCGGCGCAATACATGCCTTGCGCGATCACCTTTCCCGAACTGAGGGATACGAGGTCAGCCGAATAAGGTCTTCCCTCAGGCACACCGCGGCAGCCGTCGACGAAAACACGGACATCAAGTGGATATGCGACGCGGGAAGCCTTTATCCCTGGAATGTACATTTCGTTCTTCCAGCCGCCATTGCTTGTCATTGAAATCGAGCAGTCTGTCTTGTTTACGGAGACGGTGCTTTCGATCGTTTCCGCTCTGTAGGGCCAAAGGAAGAAGGCCAGCGATGCTGCAAAAATCGCAGCCAAACTGAGGATGCATCCTCGCTTCACAAGATTCACCGCTGCTTTCATTTTTAGCTGGGTTCCCAAATCAGCTGATCATCAAGACCAACCTCTAACGAGGAAGATTACTTCCCACCAGAGTTCGACACTATGCCTCGCATGTGCGTCCAGTTCCACGGCAGCAGTTCGTCGATCCGGCTGATGGGATGCCCCTTTCCGATCTGGTCGAGTATATCGGCTAGCCACGCTTGCGGGTTCACATCATTGAGCTTGGCCGTTTCCAACAGAGAGTAGATCGCGGCAGCGCGTTCACCGCCGCAGTCGGCACCTGCGAAGAGCCAGTTCTTCCTGCCCACGGCAATGCCGCGCAGGGCGTTTTCTGCGAGGTTGTTGTCGATCTCAAGCCGTCCATCCTCGGTATAAGCGAGCAGTTGGGGCTTGAGCTTCACGGCATAGCGCAGCGCCTCGGCTAGCGGCGATCGCGCGGAAATCTGCGCCAGCACGCCATCGGCCCATGCGAAGAAATCCAGCGCCCGCAGGCGGGACAGCTTGCGCGCCTTGCGGCGGTCATCGGCAGGATCACAGGCGATGCCGCGCTCGACATCGTAAAGCTCGCGGATGAGCTTCAGCCCCACGGCAGCAACGGAATGCGGATCCGCCTTGTAGACATCGTGCAGCTTGCGCCGTGCATGCGCCCAGCAGGCGACAGGCGTTATCAGTCCCGGCTGACGGTCGGGCGCATAGAGCCGTTCGAACCCGGCATAGGCGTCCGCTTGCAGGAAACTCGCAAATGTCCTGAGATGTTCGCGCGGATGGTCGCCCTTGCGATCCGGGCTGTAGCGAAACAGCGCCGCCGGTCTGTCGCTCGGTCGCCATCGTCGGTTGTCGCGAAGATAGACCCATAATCGCCCCGTCGCCGTCTTGCCCGTGCCCGGTGCCAGAACCGGCACAGGCGTGTCGTCAGCATGGAGCTTGGGGCTGGTCATGACATGATCGGCGATGCGATCGACCAGCGGCTGCAATAGCCAACTGACCTGTCCCAGCCAATCGGCCAGGGTGGAACGGTTGAGATCGACGCCCTCGCGGGCATAGATGCGCGACTGCCGATAGAGCGGCAGATGATCAGCAAACTTCGACACCACCACATGCGCCAGCAGGTTGGGACCGGCCCGACCACGCGGGATCGGCAAGGATGGCGCCGGGGCCTGACTGATCGCGTCGCAGCGGCCACAGGCCAGCTTGGGACGGACATGACGCACGACGCGGAAACGGCCTGGCACATACTCCAGCACTTCGGTCACGTCCTCACCCAACTTGCCCATGATGCCGCCACAGGCGGAGCAGCCATCGGCATCGGGAGCGGCATGCACCGTCTCGTCGCGCGGCAGATGGTCGGGCAACGGTAGGCGCTTGGGCTTGCGGGCCGCTGGTGCCCGTTCTTCCGTTGGTACCGGTTCACCGAGGGCACATGCGGCATGGGCATGTTCCGCTTCGAGATCCTCCAGCGTCAGTTCCAGCTGATCGGCCATCTCCGCGATCCGTTCGGACGACTGGCCGAACTTCATCCGGCGTAGCCGGGACAACTGGACCTTGAGCTTCTCGATCTGGAGCGTGGTCAGCTTGACCGCGTTGCGGGTTGCCTCGTGGGCCGTCCGCTCGGCTTCCAGCGCCTGTTCGGAGGCAGCGATGCGCCCCTGCATATCGGCGAAAAGCGCGCGCAATGCATCGGGATCGGCAGGAAGGTTTATCTCGTCGGCGGACACGGTTCCCCATAGCAAAATGGGCCATGCAGGCCAAGGAAAACCCCGATTTTACGTCACTTTGTGCCTACATCTGCACCGGCAGGCGGGGCGCTTCCGGGGCGACAGTGCGCCGCCAGTCCATTGCCTCGATCAGCAGCGCAAACTGTGCCGGTGTCAGCACCACGCCGCCCTCGACCAGCGGCGGCCATACGAAGCGATGCCGTTCCAGGCGCTTGGCGAACAGGCACATGCCGGAGCCGTCCCAATGCAGCGCCTTGAGATAGGTGCCGCTCCGGCTGCGGAACAGGAAGACATGGCCGCAATAGGGCTCGACCGCGAACAGCGGGCGCACCAGCGCCGCCAGACCATCGAACCCCAGACGCATGCTGACCGGCTTGCTTGCGAGATAGACCTTCGTGCCCGGTGCCAGCGAGATCATGAAAACTCCCGCAAGGCCCGCAGCACGCGAGCCAGCGCCTTCGCGTTCACATAGCTGTCCACCGACAGGCGCACGCCGCTGGGCAGGTCGATCCCAATCTCACCGGGACGTGCACCGGGATGCGGACGGATCAGTTCCTCCGCCATCGCCGGCATGACAGGCGCAGACGTCGGCCGCGTTGGTGGCAATGCTGGTGCGACAGCGACAAGATCAGCCTGCGGCACGGCTCCGTATGAGATGAAGTTTAGCGGCTCACCCGCGATCTTCTCCGCCTGCCGCCGTGCCGACCGCCAGCTATAGATCAGGCTCTCAGCTATATCGTGCCGCTTCGCCACCTCCCGCACGGTGGCATCTGGCGCATCAGCCTCCCGCATGATGGCTTCTCGCTCGGCGGGCGAGTATTTACGGCGGCGCTCCGTGCGGGTGATGACCTCTATGCGGCCCATCTCCTGATCTCCTTATGGAGTCCAGAAGGAGACTCCTATCGACCCTCCCTCGCCAATGAGGCAGGAAGGCGCAACACGGCGGAGGCCGGACGCTTACGGTTGGCCCGCTCTCCCCATCGCATTCGGAACGTTCTCCAGCTGTTCTTCAGACCATGATTTGGCAATTTCGGTCAAGAACGGGCCGGCGGATAGGGTGTTTACCCGGACCTTGGGCGCGAACTCGTGTGCCAGGCTGACACTCATCGCATTGAGCGCCGCCTTTGCACCGGAATACGGTCAAGAGGTTCGCATTGCTCGATTACGAATTCGAGCATCCAGTCGAGCTTTGCTTGAAATTCGGGATCAACTGAAAAGTCAAACAAAGCCACCTCCCATTCTTGCTTCATATCGGCGTGAACGGCGTTCGAACAAGCCAACCCTCCGCCAGAACAAAACTTCCCCTCGCCGACACACAATTCAGATTGTCGCCCAGGCAAAGCAGTCCAAGACATCTTTCGATTCCGAAACGATGTATATATTTGACATTTTCGTCAATCCTATCCAGCAATCACCTCGCCCATTTCCGATCGCCCCGATCTATTTCGGCGCCATGCGAATGGCGCCGTCGAGACGGATGCTTTGCCCGTTGAAATAGCTGTTGCGGACCAATTCCATCACCAGGCTGGCGATCCCTGCTGACCGTCTTTCCGGCCCGCGCTGTCACCGCGCACGCACCAGCACGCGTTCCTGGCCATGGGCGGCAAAGGCCTTGGTGCCCTACTTCAGAACTGTTGGATTGACCGGCGACCCCACGGCGCCGGTAAAGCCAAGCGGCGGCGCGCAGATGAGAAAACTGTTTTGTCCGTCAGCCGCGCAATCGGCGGCCAGCGCTTCCATATCGAACATTTCGCCGAGCGGCATGCCCATGTCGCGCAGACAGAGCATATGCAGCGGCAAACACATCTCGTCATTCATGGTGTTCGGCCCCAGGTGCTCGACCGCAGCATTATCGCAGCAAACCGCCGCAGCCGAGCGGTCGTACAGCCATTCCGCACATTCCGCCGACAGACCGGGGAAATTCGAATTGAACGCCTCGACGTCGTTGAGCACCGTGAAACGCCGCATCTGGCCGGTCCGCACCAGGACGATATCACCCACCTCGATTTTGACGCCGGCCTGCTCGACGGCGCGGTTGAGCTCATCCGGACTGATGGCATGGTCGCCAGGCAGCATGTCGACACCGTTGAGCCGGGCCACGTCGAGCAAGACCCCTCGCGACATGATGCCCGGTGAAGCAAGATGCTCGACGCCCAGACATTTCGTCCCGGTGGATGTCAGCGCGTCATGCGCGGCACAGCCGTTGTAGAGCAGGCCGTCGTAATGCACATGGCTCAGCGCATCCCATTGGGTGGCGCATTGCAGGGACATATGGATGACATCGTCATTATACCGCGCGGCTGGATGCGCCTCGGTAAACATCTGGTCCATCACGTTCATGTAGAGCTGGGGATTGAGCCTGCCGGTATGATGGCGCTGTGGCCCGTTGCGATCGAAGCGCATGCCAAGGCTGAACATCTTGCCCTGGCTGACGGATCGAGTCGCGCGCATGAGCGTGTCCGGGCCGATGTGATTGAGCGTGCCGCGATTATCGTCGGTGCCCCAGCGCCCCCAGTTGCGCACCTTGTTGGCAAGTATGTCGAAGTTGATGCGGCGCATGGAACACTCCTCAGGGAGAGGTCGTCGCATTGCCACGGCGACCGGGGGTGCCTTGAAACGGTTAGTCGGAGGCTACGGCACCGAACCATTGCCGCAGGCGAGCCCCTGCACCGAGATTCTCACGCGAGTGACGGAACAGATCAGATCACGGCCATCATGCCGCCGGCCTGACTTTGTGCCAGGCCGGCGGATGTGGTTATTGTGCGCCGAACTTGAAGGTTCCGGTAATGCCGAACGTCCGCGGCTCCCGTGCGCCAGCAGCGGAGTAGCCAAGGACCGGCAGGGTCAGGCCTGCGACATAGTCACGCTGGTTGCTCAGATTCTTGCCCCACACGGCGAGTTCGAGCGCGCCGTCCATGACGGTGAGGGCCGCACGGGCATTGATCAGCCAGTGCGCCTTGTCCGTAGCGCCGCGCAGGTAGCCTGCGGCATCGGCGGCCGAAACGACGTTGCCGTTTTGCGCGTCGCGGGTCACGCCAGACGCATCGGTGTAAAACGCGACGGGCGAGATGTTCATGTCCGATTGGTAGGAGAAATCGGCGCGGACCAGGAGCTTTCCGATATCGAGGTCATTCGACCAAGACGGAGAGATCGAGGCCGTCCACTTCGGTACACCGTAGAACGCATCCCGCCGCCGATCGAAGCCGTTATCGTCGAAGCGGACGTACCGCGGGTGCGTGTATCCGACCGTACCGTCCAGGCGGAAACCGCCGGGAAGGATCGCGTTGGCTTCGAATTCGGCACCGTAGATCTCTGCCTGACCAGCGTTGAGGATGCCGGTCGCCACCGATCCGCTGGCTGAGGCAAACGTGATCGTCCGCTGGATATCATTGAGCGTCGTATAATAGCCCGCGATGTTCATGCGCAAGCGACGGTCAAGGAATTCACTCTTGACGCCGGCTTCGTAGGAATACGCCTTTTCCGGCTTGAACGGCACGAAACCGGCCGCGCTGGTTGCGCGGATGTTCTCGCCGCCCGAGCGGAAGCCCTTGGCCGTCTTCAGGTAGACCAGCATCCCGTCACGGAACTTGTAGTCGACGCTTGCGGTGTAGGACCACCCCTTGAACGTGTCCGCACGATAGGCGGGGCAAGTCGCCGCCACGATACAGAACGTTGTCGGGCTGTTGAACGTGGGAACCGTTCCGAATGGATAAGCCGAATTGAACGAAGTCAGGCGCTTGTCATCGATGGAGTAACGAACACCGCCAGTAACCGACAGCGCATTCGTTGCATGGTAGGTTACTTGGCCGAAAGCGCTCTTGCTGTCATTCTTGATCCGCCCATAGTACCAAACGCCGGTCTGCGTCGGATTAATGGTGACCAGCGCTTCCGATACGCTGGCATCGGCTCCACGTTCGTGGAAGTAATAAAGGCCGGTCGCGAAATCAAGCCGGTGATCCAGAGCGGTGCCCGTGGCCACCAGTTCACTGGAGAACTGCCAGAGATTTGCATGGTCGTTGTAGATGCCCGGGCTCTTGCCAAGGCCGTTACCCACATCCAGCACGAAGAACGGCGAACCGTCGTTGTCATTGAAGCTGTCGGAGTTGACTTTCCGGTAACCGACGATCGCCTTGATCGCGCCGAATGACGTATCCAGGGTCGCCGTGCCGCCATAGGTCTGCGTCTTGACATAGCTCCGCGGAATACTGTTCAGATCCGCGGCATTGCCCTGGTTGCGCTTGATGCTGGCACCCAGGATTTCCGCCGCCCGGGCCTGGCACGTCGCGCTGGGGCCGGTCGGATCGAAGCATCCGAGCCCGCCGAACTCGGTCGGCGTCCCCGCCGCCACGAGACCATCGGTTTGCGCGATCGCCTGGAGTGCCGTGGGGCCTGTCAACGAGGCATAGATCAGCCGCTGCGGCTCGTTCCGCGTGTTCGAACGATACCATTCACCCGACAGCACGATGCTGAAAGTCTCGGTCGGCTGGAGGAGCAGCTTGGAACGGACCGTGTAATTGTCGATGTTTCCAAGCTTAACGTGGTTGTTGAGGTCGTCGATATAGCCATCGCGCTTGACGAGTTGGCCGGCCACGCGAAGCGCAATCTTGTCAGCAACCAGCGGTGCGTTGATCACGCCCGTGATCGACCGATAATTGTACCGGCCGTACGTGCCAGTGACGGATCCTGACAGGCCGTGGAAGTTCGGATCATTCGTGCCGAGCAGGACCGCGCCGCCGGTCGTGTTCCGGCCGAACAGCGTCCCCTGCGGCCCCTTCAGGACCTGGACGCTTTGCACGTCCAGCAGATCAGCGTTGGCACCATAGGCACGCGCCCAGTAAAGACCGTCAACATAGACGCCGACCGCAGAATCCTGGTTCGCAATGGGATCCTGCTGCACTTGGCCACGCAGCGTGTAGATCGCACCTCCGCTGGTCGACGTACTGTAGTTGACTTGAAGCCCAGGCGTAAGCATTGCCAGGTCTGCGACCGAACGCGCATTCTGTTGCTGCAGTTGCTCACTCGAGAAAGCGGTGATCGCGACCGGAACATTCTGAAGATTTTCATTGGTCCGCCGTGCCGATACGACGATTTCTTCAAGAGAACCGTTGGTCGTTGCGGGTTGCCCTGCCTGTGCAGGTGCAGCAACTGCACCCCCACTGACTTCTTCTGCAGTAGCAGCCTGCCCCGAAAGGGCTACTCCAAGCGCCCACGCCGAGGCCGACAGTTGCATTACTTTCAGCATAGCTTCTCCTCCCCTGCGGACCTTGCCCTTAACCGGGATCTCCGCACATTTCTTATGCTGCGGACTTTTCCCTTGATCAGGATCTCCGCGCACTTCTTATGCTGCGGACACTCCCGTTTTCGCCTCTCGATGTCAATGGGTAATTGACAAACTCGTCAAATTCTCATCCTATTGGACACAGTGATTTACCGCAGGGGGGCGTGGATGGAACTCTGCACCGCGCCCGTTTGCATGGCAAACCTGCGTTCAAAACCAAAGAAAGGCCAGCCATCGCTCAAGCAAACGCTCACGCTGTCCGCGTCATCAATGCTCGCCCGCTGATTCGCGCCTCTCTGGAATTTGCCAACGCCCCTTAGGGCCACGGCTCTCGACCAACCGATGCCTTGGCTGCCCCTGTTCATCCCGACCGATGTCGTGATTGCGACTCGGCCTAGCCTCGGCATCAACTTCCGTGTTCAGGAGATAGACATGATCAAGTCGATCGCACCAACGGCTCTTGGCGGCATCATGCAGATGGCCTGGGTGACGCCGGATCTTGACGCGAGTCTCAGCCAGTTCAGCACCCTGTACGGCGTTCCCGCGTTCTACCAGATGGAGGTCGATTTTCCCGCGGTCGTTTTTGGCGAAAGCGGCAACATGACCGTGCGCCTCGCGCTTGCCAATGTGGACAACATTCAACTCGAGATCATTCAGCCGGTCGGCGGCGGGATCAACCGGATCTATCGCGATGCCCTCCCGGCGGATGGCAGCCACGCCAACGTCTTTCACCACGTATGCGTGAAGGTTGAAGGATCGCTCGCGGATTGGGACGCCTACGTGGCCAAACTCGGGCCGGATCGCCCCATCGTCTACATTGGTGACGCCGGTCCGGAAGTCCGCTTCCTTTATACCGATGATCGCGCCGCGCTGGGCATCTATGTCGAACATATCTGGCGAAGCGCCGCGCTGGATGCGGCCATGGACGAGGCTATTCCGTCCTTCAACTCCAAGTGAGACGATCATGACCCAGTACAAGACGCTCGATCATCCCATCATGCAATTGATCGCCTGGGACCCTGAGCGGCCAGCGGAGTATATCAACGACCATATTGCAATGGTCCATGCGACGTCGAACGTCTATCTGGTCATCGGGTCCGATGGTGATGTCCTGATCAATTCGGGCACGACGCCCCAGGGCAAGGCTATCAGAGACAAGTTCGAGGCTCTGATCGGCCGGCCGCTGGACGTGCGCAAGTTGGTCTTCACGCAGAGCCATCCCGATCATATCGGCGGGTGGGAAGTCTTCGCCGGGCCCAAGACGGAAATCTACGCGCAGCGCACGTTTCACCAGATGACCGCAGAACGCCGCTTGCTCGCGCCGTTCTTCGGGGCGCGCTACGCCAATGTCATTGCAGCCATGTTGGTGGGCATGCCGCGCAATCTCGGGAGCGATCTGCGCGACCCCGAGATCGTCACCACATTCATCGACACGCTGGAATTCACCGTGTCGGGTCGCCGGTTCGAACTGGTGTCGATGCCGTCCGGCGAGACGCTTGATGCGCTGGCCGTCTGGCTGCCGGACGAGAACACGGTGTTCACGGGCAACTGGGCAGGCGCAATCCATGGCGCGCTGCCGAATTTCTACACGGCGAGAGGCGATCGGCAGCGTAGCGTTCCTGGGTGGCTGAAAGAGTGCGACCGGCTCCTCGCGAGGGCGCCCGAACTGCTAATTACCGGTCATGGTGCCCCCATCAGCGGCCAAGAGCAAATCCGCTCCGATCTCACGACCGTTCGCGATGCTGTAGCCCATATCCATGACCGCACTATCCGGGCCATGAACGTCGGTGCAGATATTTCGACGATCCAGGCGACGTGCCGTTTGCCGGAGGGTCTCGTCATTCAGGATGGTCGCTGCCCACCGCACTGGATCGCGCGAGCCGTGTACGAGGAATATGCCGGCTGGTTCCACCAGGAACGAACAAGCGAACTGTACCCTGCACCGTCGAACATCATTTGGGCTGAATTGGTCGAAGATGCCGGCGGCGTTGAACACATTGTCAAACGGGCTCGGCATCATCTCTCAGTGGGGCAAATCGAGGCAGCGCTCCATTACGTGGAGATGGCGGTTTTTGTCGATCCCCACAGCAAAGCCGTTCGCGAGACCGAGCTGGCCGTGCTCGAAGAGCTCGCCGACCGCACGGAAGGGAAGATTTTCGACCTGCTGGGGTGGCTGGAAGGCCGCATCATGGCAGCCCGGACGGCGTTATCGCAAAGCGTTTAATTCCCAAGCATAAAAACATGAGGAGAGACCAATGCTCGCTGAGAAGGTTCGGATAACAGATCTCAGAAACCCCACTTACAACGAAAAGCAACTGCAAGTCTTGGCGTACATGAACGCCAATCCGGTGACCTTGTCTGCAGAGGCCGTGATGGAAGCTGCGAAGGCAGCGACAGGGCTGAGCGACTTCGGCAACATGGACTTTGTGCCCCGTCTGGAGCTGTGGATGTCCGCCGCTGCTGCCGATGATGGGCTTACCGAGTTTGGCCGCGCGAGCATTTTCGGGCTCGCCACGCGCTTCGCGTGTTCGCGACTGGATCTGGAAGATCTGATCCGCCGTCACCCGGAAATCGAGCAAGTCGAACTGCCGTCGCCGATCATCATCGCCGGGCTGCCCCGCTCGGGAACCACCTACATGCTTCAGCTCATGGGAGCAGATTCGCGGCTTCGCGCACTGCCGCATTGGGAAGGTATTCGCCCCGTCGCCGATCGGTTCATTGTCGATGGCAAGGACACGCGATTCGAATTGGCAGCGCGGGAATGGGCAGAACTCGATGAGCTGATGCCCTACATGAAGATGATTCACGAGTTCGCGCCGGATCATATCACCGAGGATATCGAACTCATCGGTGCCGACTTTGCCGGGTACTATCCGGAATGGCTTTTGTTCTCGCCCGAGTGGCTCGAATATCAGATGACCCATGACCGGGTTCCATGGCTGCAGTACATGCGTCGCGCCATGCAGGCGGTGGTCTGGCAGAAGGGACCCAACAACTGGGTCGGCAAGTGCCCTCAACACATGGAGCAAATGGTTGCGGTCACCCAGGCCCTGCCTGGGGCGTTCCTGGTCGTGAACCATCGCGATCCTGTCGCTTCGATCCAATCAGCGGTCACCGCGCAGACCTATGCTTCGCGTTTCTGGCGCAAGGATATCGATTATGCGCGCATCGCCGAGTACTGGATCGACCGGTACGAGCGCTTGCTGCGCGGCTGCGTGCGTGACCGGAATCTTCTCGACGAGAGCCGAGTCTACGATCTCTATTTCGACAAGCTGATGGCGGATCCCTTTGGAGAGCTCGAGGCGCTCTACCGGAAGGCGGGAATTCCTTTCGACGATCAGACTCGCAACGCCTTCAATCAGGCGATCGCGGCCAACAAACGCGGCAAGCATGGCCAACTTGCATATCATCTCCGCGACGACTTCGATCTGGACCCGAGCGAGATCCGCGAACGCTTCGGCTTCTACTTCGAACGGTTCCCGGAAGTGCGGATCGAAGTTGAATAACAACCGGGAGGAATGGATTATGTCTGAGAATTTGTTCGATCTGAAGGGCAAGGTGGCCCTCGTGACCGGTGGCAGCACCGGCCTCGGCTTTGCCATGGCCGAAGGGCTGGCCCGGGCCGGCGCCGATGTCATCATCTGGGGACGGCGCGAAGAGCGCAACAACGAAGCCACCGCTGCCCTGCAAAAGCATGGTGGCCGTGTCGCCAGTCGCGCGGTCGACGTATCGAACGAGCAGGCCGTGGTCGATGGCTTCAACGCAGCCGTTGCGGAGTTTGGACGTGTCGATTGCGTCGTCGTGAATGCCGGAACGGCATCCATGGCCCCGTTCGTCGACATGGACGGAGAAACCTGGCACGGCTTGCTCAACACCAACCTGCACGGCGCATTCTTCACCTGCCGCGAAGCCGGACGGCACATGAAAGCGCGCGCCGACCAGGGCGATGCCGGTGGCTCGATCATCGTCAATTGCAGCTTGTCGGTGTTCACAGGCGTCCCCGGCATCTCACACTATGCGACTGCCAAGGGCGGGTTGAACTCCATGTCCAAGACGATGGCGGTCGAGCTTGGCGCGCATGGCGTACGCGTCAATGTCATCTGTCCGGGCTTGATCCCGACCGACCTTGGCGAGGTCGCCGATCAAAGCCCGCTGGTGCAAATGACCCTGGCGCGCACGCCGATCAAGAAGGTTGGTCGCCCCGAAGACCTTCAGGGTATCGTCGTCTACCTGGCGAGTGATCTGTCACGTTACCATTCCGGCGACACGATCACGCTCGATGGTGGCATGATGGCGCAGTGTTTCTAAGGTAGTTGCACGCCACGCCGGACGCATCCCTTCCTTCTGCTGAAGGTGGCGGCGTCCGGCGCCCGCGTCGGCCTAGGCCGGGCATCGGCGCACGACAGCCGGTTCTCGCGCATCCTGTCGCGCGTAGCACGCATGCGTCAGGCCATCCCGCAACCTCTGCCCCGGGGCTGGGGACAAAACGGTCCTGCTTGCCGCGGCAGAACCTCAACAACAGCTGGATATTACCGGTGGGAGCGGTTCAGGTTCTGCCGGAAATGCCCCCCGACATCAGCCAACGAACGGCCCGGCACCCAACTGTTCGCGGACCGGCACAAACTCGGGCGCGGCCAGGCCAGGGCGCAACCAGCGGCCGCCGTCGATGATGAACGTCAACCCCGTGACGAAGGCGGCATAAGGCGAGCAGAGATAGGTTGCCGCCCAGCCCAGTTCGTGGGTCTGCCCGACCCGCATGGCGGGTGACGCCTTGGCGGCGCGGTTGCCGGTTAAGTGGCGGCGCAATGCTTCGGCGGTATCATCGTGGGGGAAAGTCCCGGGCACAAGCGTATTGACGCGGATATCCGAAGTCGCCCATTCCACGGCCAGCGAGCGGCTGAGATTGGTGACGCCCGCCTTCGCCGACGCGGAAGGCGACGCGCCGGCGCCTCCGGTCCATGCGTAAGACGCACCGATGTTGAGGATCGCACCGCCTTCGCCCATTGTCATGCGGCGGCGCGCGAACTCGCGCGAGCAGTTGAAGGTGCCGTTCAGCACGATATCCACGACCGTCCGCCAAGCGTTGACGCTGAGGTCCTCGGCCGGGCAGGCAAAGTTGCCGGCCGCATTGTTGATCAGCACGTTGACCGGACCGAGTTCGGCCTCGATGGCATCGAAGGTCTGCGTGACCGCATCACCGTCGCGAACGTCGATAGCGAACCCTGCAACCGTCCCGCCTTCGGCGCTGATCGCGGCAATGCCGGTGGCCCGGTGCTCCTCGCTCCGGCTCAGGATCGCGATTTTTCCGCCAAGCCGAGCGAACTCCAGTCCCATGGCTTTTCCGAGGCCTGTCCCCCCTCCGGTGATCGCGATAACCTTGCCTTCGAACGTGCCGGGAGGAAGCATGGATGTTCCGTACGAGGGCGCTGGCGACAACGGCATGTGAATCTCCTCTATCCGTTTATTGTGTGCTCTGACGGACTGAAGTGGGTCCGGCCGGCCATGAACAGCCTCGCCCGAGCGCGCCTACGTGCCCGTCAGCGGCCCTGAAAATTGGGCTTCCGCTTCTCTTTGAAGGCTGCGATGCCTTCCTTGCTGTCCTCAGATGCCAACGCCATCGGCAAGTGCATCAACTCATACCGGAGTGCGTCATCCAGGCTCATAGGCGCGGTCGCGAACGCTCCCTTGGTAAGGGCGATCGTGATCGGCGCAGCCTCCGCCAGCACTTGTGCCCGCTCCAGGGCAAGCGCGAAAGCACCACCCGCTTCCGCCAGTTCGTCGACCAAGCCAATGCTATGCGCCTTCTCGCCGCTCAGCATTTCCTGACTGAACACAAGCCTGCGTGTACGCGCCACGCCAATGCGGTTCGGCAGCGAGTGCAGCAGGCCCATATCCGGAACAATGCCGATTTTGGCGAACGACGTACCGAAGCGCGCATTCCTGGCGGCAATAACAAGATCCGACCCGGCAACCATCGACAAACCGGCGCCAAAGGCATCTCCTTCGACGGCAGTCACGACAGGCTTCGGCGACAGCACGATGGCCCGGATCAAGTGATGAACGTCCTTGAGATTTTCGCCAGCCTGGACAAAGCTCGGTTGCTGCGCAGCCACGCCGATCCGCGACAGGTCCGCCCCCGCGCAGAAATGCTCTCCGTTCCCGGTGATAATGATGGCCCGGATCGCGTCGTCATGGCTCAGCGCGTTGAGTTCTGCGGTGAGCGTGCGGCGCATCTCCGGTGTAAAGGCGTTTCTCCGCGAGGGATTGTCGATCGTCAGGATGGCAATCGATTCTCGCCGTTGCAGTTCGATCTTGCTCAAGCGTTCCGCTCCGCTGGCGCTTCGGGACGGGTGCTTGCCTCACCCTTGCCGAAGGGACCGTCCCGGTGCTGCAACGCGGCCTTGATTCCCTCGGCCTTGGCGATCTCACTGAATTGTGTGTAAGCTGGCGACAGATGCGCGCGCGCATCGTTCTCGCCCGCCACCCGCTGCAGGGTGCGCGCACCCATCAGTTCGAGACCCATGTTGATCACGCGCTTGTGCGCCGCGAGAAGATCCGCAGGAACATTGGCGATCCGCCTGGCCAGATACTCCACCTCGGCATCGAGCAGGTCTGCCGGTACTGATTTCATGACCAGGCCGATCTTGGCGGCTTCGTCACCACGGATCGTGTCGCCGGTAAACAGCATGCGCTTCGCCCATTGCGGGCCGACGTGGTAGAGCCACATGTTGCTGGCTGGCGATCCCAGCGCGCGCGTGGCCGGAAAGCCGATGCGGGCATCGTCCGACGCGATCAGGATGTCGCACATCAGGGCAAGGTCCGTGCCACCCGCGAGGCAGTTTCCGTGGATCTTGCCGATGACCGGCTTGAACATATCGAAAATCTGCAATCTGGGCGCACTGCGCAGGCGAAGTTGCCAGGCGTCGTCATCAAAGGTTGCCTGTCCGCGGTACTGCGCCGTGTCGAAGCCGTACGACTGATTGGGTGGAAGGTAGTCCCCCCCCGAACTGATGTCGTAGCCAGCGCAGAAATCCTTGCCGGCGCCCTCAAGGACGATGCAGCGGACGTCCTTGAGGTCGTCCGCTTCGAGCATCGCGGCCTGCATTTCATCCAGCACCTGCTGGGTCAGGGCATTGCGCTTGTCTGGCCGGTTCAGCGTGATCCGCGCAACCCCCTCGCTTACATCGAAAAGTATCGTCTTGCTGTCGGATAGCCACTTAGCCACAACTATACCTCCTTGATGCTCGCTGGTCCCTCCGACACAAGACATCGCCACACGCGCGGCGACGTCAGCGGCGCGGGAATGTCATATCGCCTGCGCTTTCAATTGCTCGCGCAGTTCAACCTTGTTTATCTTCCCGCTCGGCAGCCTGGGGAACTCCGATACGAAGTAGATGCGCCGCGGAGTCTTGTAGCCGGCAATCAATTTGCGACTGTGCGCCTCGATCTCGGCCGCAGCCAAATCGGGTCGCCGCGGAATGATCACCGCTGTCACCGCCTCGCCCCATTTGGCATCCGGCAGGCCGATCACCGCCACATCCGCGACGTCTTCATGCTCCGCCACGGCTGCCTCGACTTCTCGGGAGTAGATGTTTTCGCCCCCGGAGATAATCACATCCTTCTTCCGGTCCAGCAGATGGAAATATCCCTCGTGATCCATCATGCCGACGTCACCGGTATGCAACCAGCCGTCGCGCAGAGTGTCCAAAGTCGCGGCGGTGTTGTTCCAGTAGCCGCGCATCACGCACTGCCCCTGGATGCAGATCTCACCGGCTTCGCCCATGCCGACCGGATTGCCTTCTTCATCAACGCAACGCATGCGCACACCTGAATAAGGATGCCCGACCGAGGCAAGCCTGCGCATGTCGTCGGCGTCTCCCGCAGGGCGGTGAAGATCGATCGGCAAGATGGTACCGAGCGCTTCGGTCTGGCCATAAATCTGTGCGAACACGGGGCCAATTCGCTCGAGCCCTTCGCGCAGCAGCGGCAACGGCATGGGCGCGGCCGAATAGAGGATCATGCGCAAGCTCGAAAGATCAAAACGCGAAAACGACGGCTCTTCAAGCAGCATCTGGATCATGGTGGGCGCCATGTGCCCCACCGTTATCCGGTGCGTGGAAATGGCCTCAAGCGCATCGAGAGGACGAAACGCGCGGTGCAGATAGACAGCCCCACCCACCCAATGCTGCGCCAGTTGGATGTTCTTCGCGCCGATATGGTAAAGCGGCATGACCGCAAGGGTGCGATCCTCGCAGCCGTTGCCCATGTGCAGCGCGGTCATGTGGGACGATGCGATCTGGTTGGAGTGTCCCAGCAGGCACCCCTTGGGTCGCCCGGTCGTACCGCTTGTGTAGATCACATAAGCGATGTCCTCGCCCTTGGCCCTGAACGACGGGCCGGCAGCGTCGCCCAGCCCCACGACCGCTTCAAACGGTTCAGCCCACTCGGGACAGTCAGGGCCGATCGCGATGAAATGCTTGATGGTTCCGCGTTTCTGGCGGAGTGTCGCGACGTAGTCGGAATAGGTCGTCTCGAAAATGATGGCCGCCGGCGCGGCATCGGAAATGATGTAATCCATTTCCGGTGGCGCGAGACGATAGTTCACCGTGGCAAGGATCATCCCCGAGATTTCGGCCGCCCCGTAAGCCTCGAGATATTCCATGCAGTTTTGGGCGAGGACACAGAACCGGTCCTGATGGCGCAGTCCCAGTTTCGCCAGACCGGACGCGAGCATCCTGCAACGATCGGCAAATTGGGCATGCGTGAGTTGGCGATCGTCCGTGGCCACCGCCAGCCGGTTGGCATACCAGCGTGCGTTGTTTTCGATGGTTTCGCCTAAAGATCGATCATCGATGCTCATTGGCCTCAACTCGGAAGCTTCAGGACCGCCTTCGCGATCAGATTTCTCTGCACTTCATTGGCACCGCCATAAATGGTGGGAACCCGCGCTGCGGCATAAAGCGAAATAGGATCGACGATCATGTCCGGAAGCTCGATGGGACGCGCGATCCGCGCTGCATCTCCGGCCAAACTCAGGATTTCTTCGGAAATACGGGCCTGCAGTTCGGTGGCGACGATCTTCAACAACGATGCGTCCGGCCCGATCTCGTCGCCGTCTTCGATCCGCTGCACGAAGGACTCAAACAGGTTGGTGAGCCCATATAGTTCCAAGCGCAGTTCCGCGTAGCGGTCGACGAAACTTTGATCCGCAAAGGCCCCTTGCACTTCGGCGAGATGTTCCAGCTGACGCAAGGCCGTCATGGCGATGATGGGCGCGCCGACGATCACGCGTTCGTGGCCGAGCACCGATTTCGCCAGGGTCCATCCCTCATTGACCGCGCCGACCACATTGGCCTTCGGCACACGGACGGAGTCAAAAATCACCTGAGCGAACTCGACCTCGCCGGTGAAGCTTTCGATCGGCCGAACCGAGACGCCGGGTGACCGGAGATCGATCAGCAGCATGGTGATACCCTGCTGCTTCTTCCCCGAGCTATCGGTGCGAACAAGCGCGAAGATCCAGTCCGCGCAAGTGGCAAGCGTCGTCCAGATCTTTTCACCGGTCACAATGAAATCGTCGCCATCCGCGACTGCCTTGCACTGCAGCAAGGCAAGATCGGACCCAGCGCCCGGCTCGGAATAGCCCTGGCACCAGATTTCTTCCCCGCGGGCGATCTTTGGCAGATGGCGCGCCTTCTGCGCCTCGGTGCCGAAGTGCATCAGCAGTGGGCCGACATGATTGATCGCCTGATCCGGATACCGCGCACAGCCGTAGCGCGCCATCTCCTCCATCATGATGATCTGCTTGCGGATCGGCAGCCCCATCCCGCCCCATTCGCGGGGCCAGGACGGACAGAGCCAACCTTTGCGGCCGAGCATTCGCACCCAATCGCCGATCTGGTCCATGCCGATGCGACTGACGATAAAGCGCTTGTCTGCAGGATAATTTGCCTCGATCCAGTCACGGACCAGTGCGCGAAATTCTTCGCCTGACAGCGAAGAATAATCGTGAACTGGAGTTAAGGTGGCGAGTTCAGTCATCGTAATTTGCCGCGCGCTTTTCCACGAAAGCAGTCATGGATTCTTTTGAATCCTTATGGAAGGCCACTTCAGCTGTCATATTCTGCTCGAAGCGGTAGCCGTCGCGAACCGAAAGATTGTCGATCGTGCCGACCGTCCGCTTGGCCATGCGAATGGCATAGCTGCTCTTCTTGGCGATCTCGTGCGCCATTGCCATCGCGGTTGGCATCAGATCTTCCGGCGAAGTACAGGCCTCGATGATTCCCAGGCGGTACAATTCTGAGGCAGGTACACGGTATCCCGTGAAGATCATCCGGCGGGTCAGCGAGCGGCCGAAGATTTCCATGGCATGGCGCGCACCGCCCATCAGGCCTACATCGATCTCAGGCAGCCCGAAGTTGGCTGTCTCAGATGCGATCATGATATCGCACGACGATGCCAGCACCATCCCGGCGCCCAGCGCGGGGCCATTCACCGCCGCGATGACCGGCTTCTGGCATTCCATCACCGAATAGAACGCTTCCCGCACCCGGCGCAGGTGCGCCCACCGCCTGCCCGGCTCGGTGCCGGTCTTGATCCGGTTCTTGAGGTCGGCGCCGGCCGAAAACACCTTCCCCGCCCCGGTCAGCACGACCGCGCGGACATCTTTGGAGTCGTTGAAGTTGTCGAAGGCAGCGGTGAGCGCTTCTATCATTTCAACGGTCTGAGCGTTGACCTTCGGGTGGTTCAGCGTGACAACAGCGACACGATCGCTGATGACAACATCAATCGGTTCATTCACCCGCCGTCTCCAGTTTTGTCGAGCGTTCAATTTCCACGAAACGACGCCGCATCGCTCTGGGCGCGCCCAACCAGGGCGCGAACGATAAACAAGCCGTCGCGAGGCTGCCGAGCGAATACTCTCCCGTGTAGCCGATCGCGCCGTGCAGCTGAAATGCCCACTTAGTCACGAATTCAGCGGCACTCCCGGAAATCGCCTTGGCCGCCAAGGCCGCACGCTCTGCCTCGGTGATGCCTGATCCGCATGCCAAACCGGCACGCACTACAGACACCTTGGCGAGCTCCTTCTGTCCCCACATGTCGGCAAGCCGGTGCTGAACCACCTGGTTGGATGCCAATGGCTTCCCGAACTGCAGACGCTGCGAAGTATAGTCCGAGGTCAACTCGATCATCTTCTCCATGAGCCCGGCCAGATGCGCCGCGATCGCGATCCGTGTGAGGACGAATGCGGGACGCAGCGCCTCATGATGGGGCAAGGGAAGAAATGCCGTCGCTGGTAGGGTTCCCGCATAAGTTACAGTGGCGAGTTGAACACCCGACAGCTGTGGCTGCAGTTCCAGTTCGAGGCCGGGCTGCGACCGCCCGATCGCCAGGAGCCCCGGTTTTCCGTCGTATTCCACCGGGAAACAGAAGTCTGTGGCCGTATCCCCAAATTCCACAAACTCGCGCCGGAGCGTGACCCGAACTTGACCGTCGTCTCCCTCGGCAGCGGTGAACTCGATGGCGCGCTCGTCTTGGGCATTGTGGGTCTGCCAACACAGCACAGGGCGAGCGCGTCCGAGCACCAGCTGCTCAATCAGCTGATGGGATATGGGGCCGTCGGCACATGTTTCCAGCGCAACAAGCGCGAGCACACCGACAGCGGCGTAATTTTCAGTTACCCCCCAGCGCCCCAACGCCTCGTACAGCGTGACGAGGATCGAGGCCGGCAACTCAGCACCGCCGCGGTCTTCGGGAGCCAAAAGCCCGAACCACCCGGCCTCAGCCACCTGCTCCCACTCTCGTTCCCTGGCCGCGCCCGAGGGCAATTCGGCCGTGCGCTTCCGGGCGAAGGCGCGAACACTGTCGCGAACCGCCTCGACCAGTTCGGCGTCAAGGTCGGCTGTGTTGGCGAACAGCCTTGCTGCTGGGGCGCTAGACATTACCGACCAACGAAACCCGGCTTACGCCTTTCCTGAAAAGCCGCGATGGCCTCGCGCAGATCCGCGCTGGTCATGGTCATCGCTTCGTATGCCATGCCGGCATCCATCATGGCATGGGCGATCCGTTTGAGCTCCATGTTGAGCAAGACCTTCGTGGTGCGCAACGCGAGCGGTGCCGACGCAGCAAATCGATCGGCCCAGTGGCCCACCTTGCTGTCGAGTTCGTCAGCGGGAACGGCGAAGTTGATGAGGCCCATCGCGGCCGCGTCTGGCGCGGTGATGAGGTCGCCCGACAGGAGATACTGCTTGGCGCGCGCGAAACCGACCAGTTGCGGCCAAATAACGGCCCCGCCGTCACCGGCAGTCAATCCTACCTTCACATGCGGGTCGCCGAACCGGGCCGTGTCAACCGCAATGATGATGTCGCACAGGAGAGCCAGTGTACATCCCAGGCCGATGGCATCACCATTGATCCGCCCGATGATCGGCTTGCGGCAATCGAGCAGACTGAAGATGGCGTTCTTCGCTTCTTCGACCGCAGCATGGAGGATATGCGGGTTGGCGTTCTGATCGAGCAGCAATTCGAAATCGCCGCCTGCGCTGAAAGCCTTTCCTTCTCCGGTCAGAACGATGATGTCCGACTCGGCGTCTTCGCTGAGATCGCCGAACAGCCGGGCGATTTCGCGATGCATGTCACCGGATACGGCATTGAGATGGTCCGGGCGGCTAAGCGTTACGACGATGACACGCCCCTTACGCTCAAACTTAATGTTCTGATAGGAGCCGAAATCCATCCCCTGTCCCTTCATCTCTTGATGCCAGGGCTATCTCGTTTCTTGACGACTTCGTCAATACCCAATCGCAGTTTGCCCGAAGGTTGCCGGCGCCCCGTACCGCTCGGCGGCGCCGACCTGTCCGCTCCCTGTTACCGTTCCAGGACCGTGATGGCGCAGTTGCCCCCGGCGCCCAGAACATGGCCCAAGGCCACCTTGGCACCCTCGACCTGCCGGGCGCCGCAGTTCCCGCGGAGTTGCTCCACAAGCTCGACCACCTGACCGAGATGCGATGCTCCGATCGGCTCGCCCTTGCTGATCAGGCCGCCACTCATGTTCACGGGCTTGCGCCCGCCAATCTCGACATCACCACTATCAATCAGGCGCCCACCTTCGCCGGTTGGGCAAAGCCCCAGTTCCTCGTACAGCTCGATCTCGCAAAAGGCGTCGGTATCCTGGACCTCGAAGCAGTCGATGTCCTCGACACCGATCCCAGCGGCCTCGTAGACACGCTGCGCGGTGACACGCGTGGGACCGAGATTGTCCGTCGTGGCACTCATGCTATCGGCAGGGCAGCGGAAATCCGACGAATAACGGGCAATCGAATGGCTGATGCCCGCGATCCGAATTCCCTTCTTGCCCATTTCGCGCATCTTGCGCTCCGACACCACCACGAGAGCAGCCGCGCCATCGTTGGGCGAACAGATTTCCAGCAGTCGAATGGGATCGCACACGAGTGGCGACGTCAGAATTTGCTCCATGGAGAACGCCTTCTGATACATCGCATACTTATTGTGCACGCTGTTCTTGTGGTTCTTGTACGCCACCTTGGCGATCTGCTCTTCCGTGGTTCCGTAATCATGCATGTGCCGCATGGCGCGCATCGACCAGTAGCTCGGGTTTTGCGAGATCCCGAGTTCGACCTGCCAGGGGCTGTAGATCATGGCTGGATCCATGAAGCCGCGCGGCATCTTTTCCGTGCCGCAAACCAGCGCCAGATCGACGTCACCCGACTTGATGGCCAGCACCGCCTGCCGCAGCGCCGCGCCGCCGCTTGCACAAGCGGCTTCGACATCGATGATCGAAATGTCGGTTCCGCCCAGCTTGCGCAGGATACGGCAACCGGAGGTTGCCGGCAAATACATGCGCGCCATGAATGCGGCCTGCACGTCGCGCCATTCCACGTCGGCATCTTTCAGCGCCAAGGCTGCAGCCTCGGACCCGATTTGTTCATACGTTTTTTCGAAGCGGCCAAACGGGTGCATGCCCACGCCGACGATATAAACGTCACCCACGTTACTCTCCCACCGAATCATAAGCAAAGGCGACGACGTCTTCGTCGTTTTCGTTGGTCCGCAGCACGTACGGAACGAATTTCAGAGGCATGCCGATTTTCAGGTCATCAATCGCGAGCCGCAGCGGCGCCATGACCCGGATGACCCCATCCAACTCAACGAGCCCCAACCCGAAGGGCTTGAATTCCGCCGGCCCCTGGTAGGCGCCGGGAGGCCTATACCTGACAATAGTGTAAGTAAAAAGCGTTCCACCGTCTCCCAGCGCGACATGAGACAGTTCGTCTCCGCCACAGTTAGGACATACTAAGTTCGTTCCCAAACTTGTTTCATCGCATGACGCGCATCGACTTCCTGCAAGATGAACTTCATCAAGCTGATCGAGTGGCCCCGTAAGCAGGCCATCCTTGATTGGTATGCGTTTGTTCGTCATCGATCCTCGTCCATGATTCTTGTTCGTTGTATGGATATTTTCCGCCTTGCCGGAGCCGCTCTGTGCTGAGATATGCATGTGTAACTTGCAAAGGCAAGCGCTTCGATCGCGCCGGGAGCTTTTCAAATGAGCATAAAAATTGACATATGCGATCAGGTTGCGGTCGTCACGTTGGACCGACCCGAGAAGAAGCATGCCATCACCACCGCGATGCGCATACAGCTCTACGAGACTTTCGAAGGGCTTGCCGAGGACAATACCGTCCGCGCCGTTGTCCTCACGGGCAGTGGTGGCGACTTTTGCTCCGGAATGGACGTTGGTGAGTTCGGTAGCCACACGCTCGCGGATCGAGGGGTTCGCACTTTGCGCCTGCAGCGCATCAGCCGTGCGATCTATCGGCTGAAGAAGCCCACGATCGCCGCCGTGCGCGGGGTCTGCATGGGCGCAGGCTGGAGCTACGCGTTGTGCTGCGACTTTGTGATTGCCGCCGAAGACGCTCGTTTTGCGCAAGTTTTCAACCGGACTGCGCTCGCCCCGGATGCCGGGTCCGCCTGGTTGCTCGCGCAGCAGGTCGGGGTCATGAAAGCAAAGGAACTGTGCTATTCGGGCCGAACGATCAGCGGTGTCGCCGCCGCCGAACTTGGGCTCGCGCTGAAGGCGGTGCCGGCCGATGAGGTGCACAAGGAAGCGATGGCCTTGGCACAAGATCTCGCCCGCGGCCCCACCCTGGCGATCGCCATGGCAAAGCGGCAGTTCGAAGTGGCCGCCACGACGAGCTTCGACACATTCCTTGAGGCGGAGTTCGCCATGCCGCCGTTGATGCAACTGACAGAGGACCATGAGGAAGGCGTTGCGGCGTTTCGCGAGCGGCGCGCGCCGCTCTTTCGCGGTACCTGAAAGCCGGACGGGCTATACGAGTAACATTCCAGCGCAGGACGGCATGCAAGCCCGCACCGATCCCGGCCGAAACCCTGCCGTCCGTCCTTGGCGCTGCTGCTTGCCTCTTGCAGGCGCATGAATTGCTGCGCAGCAAAAGCCGGCGGACGGGCAAAAAGCCCTTCACCTCATGCCGACTGCGCCTATTGCCGCGCGGTGAACGTCATTCCACCGCGCCGATCGTAGCGGATCCCATTAGCACCTGTCGCTGGTCGCCGGAGCGTACGGCACAATCCAAATCCGCCCACGCTTGCCCGGTCGTGGTCGTATAAGCGCGGGCCACCACCGCACTGAACTCAAGCTCGTCGCCGAGCCACACCGGCTCGGCAAACCGGACCTTCAGCTTGCGCAGCATGTCCGGCCCCACCCACGCGGTCAGCGTTTGCCCAAGGATGCCAGCGGTGAACAGACCTTGTGCAAAGATCCCCTTGAACCCGCGTGAATGCACGAACTCGGCATCATAGTGGAACCTGTTGAAGTCACCACCAGCGCCGGCAAACCGGATGAGGTGCTCCTGCGTGATCGGCCCGACTCGTCGGTCGGGCATTGTCGACCCGACTATGAGATCCTCGACGCGGAAAGGGGATGGCGCGCGCACCTCGTTAGGACCTGCGCTCGATGTTCGTCGTGCGAATGGTGCAGACCTGATCGCCCTCTGCGGATCGGAACGCCGTCTCGAACTCGAGGAAGCGCAGCGTGCCCTTGGATGTTTCCTTGTCGTGGACACGGTCGAGCCGATCCGTGACAGTCAGTTGCTCTCCGGAGCGGATGGGGCGATGGAATTCGAACTCCAGCCCCCCCTGCAGCATCCGGGCACGATCAACCAGTCCGCGTTCCACCAGCCGGGCACTGGGCGGCATGTTGTCCGGGCTGTAGCGGAAAGCGCATGTGGCCATGATGGGTGGCATCGGCAGCACCGATGGCGACGGCTCGTTCTCAGCCTGCGGTCGTGCAGGATCCTCATCGAGAAGGGCCAGGGCAAATTCACGGCATTTGCCCCACTCCACCGGGAAGCTGAACGTCACCGGGGGAACGCCCCACAAATCTTCGTCCATCGGCCGTCTCCTCGCTGCGTAGTCCTATCAAGCGCCCCCTGGCTGTCAAAGGATAATTGACATTTTCGTCAATTTGGGAAAGGGCAAGGCTACTGTATGGTAGAGGATGGGCGAGCATCAATGTTCGATAGCCACGAGGATCTGGAGCTCTTCCGGGAAAGTGTGATCAAGTTCATGGATCGCGAATGTCCGGTCGAGAACATCGCCCGCTGGGAAGCGGAGGACAAGATTCCGCGCAGCGTGCTGAAAGGGATGGCCGAACTCGGCATTCTCGGCCTCACCGTGCCGGAAGAGTACGGCGGGCTTGGCATCGACGTTTCCACGATGTGCGTTGTCATGGAAGAACTCGCAGCGCGCTGGAGCGGGCTGGCCAGCCTTTTCAACATGAGCGTCGGCTACGGCAGCCTCAACATGGTATACAAGGGCACGGAGGCGCAGAAACAGCGCTTTTTGCCCGCCCTCGTCGGCGGCGAAACGCTCTTTGCCTATGGCCTTTCCGAGCCCGAAGTCGGCGGTGATCTCGCCTCTGTGAAGACGCGCGCCGAACGCCGTGGCGACAAGGTCGTGATCAACGGCGCCAAGCGCTGGATCTCGGGTGCAAATCTTGGCGATTACATGCTGACCTTGCTGCGCAGCGGAGACCAGGATCAGCGCTATCGGAATCTCTCGTTCGTCATCATTCCCCTGGATGCACCCGGCGTCAGCTGGAACGTCACACGCTGCATGGGCATGCACGGAGTGCCGACGAGCGACGTGCACCTGGATAATGTCGAAGTCGATGCGGACATGATCCTGGGTGGCGATGCCGCCTGGAACAACGGATGGTCGATGCTGGCCGGACCGAGCCTGGAAATCGAGAAACTGGCGCCTACGTTCATCGCGCTGGGGATCGCCCGCGCTGCCGTTGCCGAGGCCTGGCAGTACAGCCAGGAACGCGTTCAGTTCGGCAAGGCGATCTGCACGCACCAGGCGGTGCGGCATGTCCTTTCCGATGTTCAGACGAAACTGAAGGCCGCTCGGCTGATGGCCTACGATGCAGCGGCCAAAGTGAATGCCGGCGAACCGTCTGCGATCGATACATGCATGGCCAAGCTGTTCGTTTCCGAAACCGCCAAGGAAATCGTGCTGTCCTGCCAGCAGTACGTGATGGGCGCCTATGGTTACGCCGAAGGCTTCCAGATGGAACGCTATGTACGGGATATTCTCGCCGTTCCGATTTACGGCGGCTCTTCCGCCATTCAGCGCAATAACATCGCTTCGCTGATGAAGTTGCCGCGATAGGCGAGCGAACCCAGCGATATCGGCTGCGGGCAGCTGTCCTGGGGCTGGAACGCTGGACCTGGCGCGTTCAGGGCCCTACGGCGGGGGTCTGAACGCGCAACGGGTTTTACGAGGCCCGCGCAACCGGCGGCGTCAACAGGACACGGCCGCCATCGACCAGAATCGTCGACCCGGTCACGAAACTCCCGGCAGCCGATGACAGGAAGATGACCGCGCCCGCGATGTCTTCCGGTTCGCCAATACGGCCGAGAGGAATGTCCCGGACGGACTCCTCGAGGAGTTGCGGATCTGACCATAGCGGCGTCGACGCGGCGCTGCGAATGAGCCCGGGTGCCACACCGTTCACGCGAATATTGTCGACCACCATCTCGTCGGCCAGGCAGCGGACCATGTGCGCAACACCGCTCTTGGCGATCGAATAGGCCATGGTCTGGATCATCGGCATATGGCCCGTCGCCGAACCGATCAGCACAATGCTGCCGCCGCCGCGCTCACGCATGCTCCGGCGCACTGCCTGAGCCAAGCGGAAGTTGTGATGGATGTTTACGGTCAGGATCTTGTCGAACACGTCCGGTGGCGTATCCGCAGAATTGCCCATGAACGGCATGACAGCCGCGTTGCACACCAGAATATCGAGGCCGTCGAACGCGGAAACCGCCTCCTCGGCCAGCCGCTGGACATCCGCCAACCGAGCAAGATCCCCCGGAACTCCACGCGAAACCTTGCGACCATTGCCATAGCGCTGGTTCAGCTCGTCGGCAGTCCGCTCGCACTCTGCACCGTCGCGGCTCGACACGACGACGCGAGCGCCCTGTGCGCAAAGCTGCTCGACGATCCCGCGTCCAATTCCCTTGGTTCCACCCGTCACGAGCGCAGTTTTGCCGGTTAGATCAAACAGCGACATCGATACTCTCCCTTGCGTATTGCACGTTATTGGCTCGATCTATGCTCAGCCCGAGCTGATCGCACACTCAGGGTTGCAAGCCGCACGACCGTTCATTCGGGTCGCGCGCGATCAACAGGCAAGCTCGCGCGGCACCACGCGTTCTGCGGCGATCGTTCGAATGGCCTTGTGGGCATCGTGGACTGCGTTTCCGATGCGCCCGGTCCTGCGGCTGTCGCCGATGGTGAAGCACGGAATTCTCGCCGCCAGCACGTCTTTGACCAGGGCGAAGTCAGGATCGCGACCTTGTGCGAGAACAATCCGATCGACCGCGACATGGCGGACATCGCCATCCGGGCCCATGAGATCGGCCCCACGTTCATCGATCCTGACGATCCGCGTGTTAGGCACCACGGCGATCTGGTCGTTGTTCGCGAGCCGCTCTCGCAACATCTTGCGATAGACGAACTCCGCAGAGCGCGCGAGGTCAGTTTCGGAAGAGCGGCTGACAAGCATCACGGAAATGCCGGCCTTGGCAAAGTACTCCGCCGTTTCGCAACCGGTCTCGCCGCCGCCGTAGACGATGACAGACTGCCCCGCCGTCAAGCCATGATCCTGCTGGCCCATCAGCACTTCGTAGGAATCGAGTACGTTCTCGCCGTCGATGCCGTCCAAATGCATCGGGCGCTGTCGCGTGCCAGCGGCGACGAAGACGAGATCTGGCTGGATCGCGGCAAGCGCTGTGGCGTCGAGCGGGGCGTTGAGATGGACTTGCACCGCGCTTCGCTCCAGCCGACGGACCAGATAGTCGCGATACCAGTAGAATTTGTCTTTCCCAGGGGGCGCTGCCGAAGCGAGCAGGCCTCCGCCGAGCGAGGCGCGCGCCTCATAGAGGTCTGTCTTGAACCCATGATCGGCCAACATCAGGGCAGACGCGATTCCCCCGGGGCCGGCGCCGATGACAACGGCATGCTTTCCTTTGCCCAGATCGGGGTCAAGTGGTGCTTCCAGTTCGTTGCCCGTCCGCGGATTCTCCGCGCAGCTAACCGATTCTGTCGCCCCGCTGATGCACCAGTTGCAGCTGGTGCAGGGCCGAATATCGTCGAGCCGACCATCTCTTACCTTGTTGGCCCATTGCGCATCGGCCAGGGTCGGACGCCCCATGGCGATAAGGTCGGCCTCTCCCGAAGCGATGGCCTCCTCCGCCATGGCGGGATCGCGGATTTGGCCTACGGCGATCACCGGCACTTGCACCGCCCGGCGCAAACGCCCCGCATAGGGGATGCGCCACCCTTCGGGAGCAGACATCGGTTCCATCACCCGCTCGAAGCTGGCCGGCCCCTGGCCCGTGGAGGCGTGGAATGCACTGGTGCCGGCGGCGACGAGCATCTTGGCGTTCATCTCGGTGTCGTCGATCGTGACCCCGCCGGGCAGGAACTCGTCCACCGACAACCGGAACACCAGCGGGCGCTGACCGATCTCGGAACGAACCGCCTTGGACACTGCAATCGGGAAGGCCATACGGCGTTCCGCATCCCCGCCCCATTCGTCATCACGATGATTGCAGAGGGGGGAAATGAACTGCGCGACGAGGTACCCATGAGCACCGTGAACCTCGATACCATCGTAGCCGGCTTCGGCCGCCAGCCGGGCAGTCGTGCCAAAGCGATCGACAAGGCGGTTGATCTCGTCCGACGTGTATTCGCCCGAAACCAGCTTGTTGGGGTCCTTCCGTGAGTAGACGGAGCTTGGCCCCTTGGGCAACGCGACGAACCGCTTGTCCGCGAAACGCCCGCCATGTTGAAGCTGCACGAACACTTTGGCGCCCGCGCCCTTGATCGCATCGACCAAGCGCTTGTGACCATCAAGGTTGGCGCGATCTTCCAGCGCGAGTTGATGCTTCTCCGAGCGCCCGGTCGCCGCATCCACGCAGGTAAACTCTACGACGATAAGGCCGAAGCCACCCAGCGCACGCTCCCGGTAGAAGGCAAGATGGCTGGGCTGCACCGTGCCGTTCTCGCCGGCAAGCCCGGTAGACATCGGCGCCATCACCAAACGGTTCTTGAGTTCGACTCCCGCGAAGTCGAACGGACTGAACAAGTTTGGATACGTCACGTGCGTCATGTGCTCCGCCTCAGAGTAAAGGTTTGATTTACAATCTGAACTTGCTGATGCGGCAAGCCAGAACGGGGCGATCGGAGCGCGCCGCCCGGCCCCACAAATCCTGCCTCCCAGGCCTTTCCCCACACGGCGCGCAGGCGGCCTGTTCCCCCGGGTTCAACCGGTGAACGGCCCGGCCTTCAACTGCTCACGAACCGGGACGAACTCGGGCGCTGCGAGGCTCTGGCGCAACCAATGCCCGCCATCGATCACAAAGGTGAGTCCCGTGACATAGGCCGCGAATGGCGAACACAGATAGGTGGCAGCCCAGCCAAGCTCGTGCGTTTCACCAACCCGCTGTGCCGGTACGCGCATGCCACCCCGGTTGCCGGTCATCTGTGCGCCGAACGCAGCACTGGTATCATCGTGCGGGAATGGCCCGGGCACCAGCGTGTTCACGCGGATGTCCGATGTGGCCCACTCCACCGCCAGCGAGCGGGTGAGGTTCGTGACCCCGGCCTTGGCCGATGCGGAATGCGACGCGCCGGGGCCGCCTGTCCAGGAATAGGCCGCGCCAATGTTGAGGATGGCACCACCCTCGCCCGCTGTCATCCTGCGCCGCGCAAATTCGCGCGAGCAGTTGAAGGTGCCATTCAGCACGATATCGACCACGGTACGCCAAGCGTTGACACTAAGGTCCTCAGCCGGACAGGCGAAATTTCCAGCCGCGTTGTTGATCAGAACGTCGACCGGACCAAGCTCTGCCTCGATGGCGTCGAATGTGCGTGCAATCGCGTCGCCGTCCCGGACGTCGACCGGAAAGCCCACCGCCGTTCCCCCTTCGGCCGTTATCGCCTCGACGCCCTTCGCGCGATGGCCTTCATCGCGACTGAGGATTGCGATCTTGCCGCCGAGACGCGCAAACTCGAGCCCCATCGCCTTGCCGAGCCCAGTTCCTCCCCCCGTAATCGCGATGACCTTGCCTTCGAAAGTTCCAGCGGGGAGCATAGCTTGGCCATAGGTCGGCGCAGATGATAAAGGCATATAAACTCTTTCCTCGCTCAAGACAGTTCAAGGGCACAATCTTTGGACAAACCCGGCTACCGAGCATCTGCTGCTTGCCTTGATGCAGGCTACCCGACCCTTTTGCGGGGAGTCGCGGAGGGATCCGGCTCACCCAGCCTGGCGCGAACGTTACGGCCTATTTGACGAGCGTGTCAACTTCTGGCACACATTCCAGCCTCAGGTGCTGGAGTCTAAAGCATTTCGGTCCAAACGCGTCATTGCTTCAGCCGACACAAAGTGGCGCTTCGCAAGTCGATCCAGGCGATCGGTCGATGTGACCAGCGAGCGCGGTGTGCGCCGAACGGTGCTCCGCCCTTTTCGCCCGACACGCGTCTAGCCGGAATGAATCCTTGGGTGGTGGTCGTCGCTTTAATGCGGACCACCTTTCCCCACAGGCGCAGCATCCGCTCCGGCGGCGTGATCCCCAGCCTTCTAAGCAGGTCCTAAGAATGCCTAAACCCCAGCAGTTTCCAATTGCTCGCCAATCGGCCGGCCCTTCTCCTTTGCGCCGCCCGGGTTCGGTCCGTCGAACGACGTCGATCGACTCTGTATGGCCTGATGGCCATGGGATGCCTTGGGTGATGACGGGGTTCGCCCGCGACCTGCGCACTCCAGTGGCTGGTGAACCTCAAGAACTGGCCGTGGGTTCATTTCGTATCCTCACGTCGAATCGTCGCGAGATCATGGAGATCAAGGCTTCACCCGAACATCCAAGAATAGCGGAATTGGTTGGCGTCCGCGCTGGCGGCGCCAGCCGCGGCAAACTTGCCGAGTTTATGGGGGACGTGGCCGGATCGCCGCTGTTCCAGTTGCTGGATGATTTTGCCGGAGCCAGCCTCGTCGCCAACTGGATCTGGGCTCGCTGGCCCCAGTTCGGTGCCCACAAGGCCGCAGCCCAGGTCTTGCAGACGACCGCCGGACGACAGGGCGCCATGGTCGACGTCTGCACCGGGTTCGCGCAAGGTTCCAGTTCGTTGGGCGAGGATGGCACGGTCAACAGCCACGACCAGTCGTTTACGGAGGTCGGAGCACTGGCAAACCCTGACGACCCGATCGGCTGGCATGCGATGCCGAGCCCGGAGGGGATGTATGCGCGCCGGGCCCGCCGGATTGATTTATGGCGCGAAGACGGCATGATCCGTGTCGATGCTGGTTTCCAGGACAGCGGCGGCGCGCCCGGACAGCCCAGAACCGCCGTGCATGAATACCGGGTCTACGCGGAGATTGACGAGGCGAGCGGCGAGCTGGTGACCATTCAGGCCCTGCCTTTGATCCTGCCCTTCCGGGAATGTCCGGGGGCCTCGGTCAAGATCGCCCGGCTGGTTGGCAAAAACGTCGGAGATTTCCGCACGACCGTGCCGGTCGAGTTGGCTTCCACGCTGGGCTGCACCCATCTGAACGATGTGGTACGAGCTTTGGCCGACGTTCCGGCACTGGCGCGCCACATCCCTGGCGACTGACCGCGCCGCCAGATACCTCGCGGACTTCCCTTATTTGTCGCAAAAGGCCGGGTCCTCCAGCCTCACAGGTTCGTCAGCTTCAATGCCGGTGCCGCCGCCCCTTTCCGTGGCGCGACCGCGCCTCGCGCTTGATAACTTGACGATGGTGTCAAATACGGGCAGGGTGCGCGAGCTGTTTTGGAGAGAGCAATGGTCACGGATTTAGCCGGGAAGTTTCGTGGTGAGCTGCTGGACGCGGACGGTCATGTTTACATGGAGCCA
>Ga0207713_1000293_pt1 | contig 57670 bp, 42 predicted proteins | sample KBSS64metaG_FD_184404 | JGI IMG/M metagenome (GOLD analysis project Ga0207713, IMG submission 184404) | Switchgrass rhizosphere microbial communities from Kellogg Biological Station, Michigan, USA - KBS S6-4 metaG (SPAdes) (version 2) | ecosystem: Host-associated > Plants > Roots > Rhizosphere >...
GGGACGATCCCAAGTACATCGCGTAACGCTGGCCTTAAGATCTTAAGCGCCGGCGCGAGCATGCTCAGCCCCAACAGGATCAGGACAGATGGATCGACGTAAGCGGCCCATGCGCCATAGCCTTGCGACTTGAGCACCAACGCGGTGAGAAAGCTAACCAGCAAGCCGATCGAAAGCATTGCATCCACCAGCCAACTGATATTGTCGAACTGGATCAGCGAAGATTTCAACGTACGATTGCGATAGCGGACGTAGAAGAAATAGCCCAAACAGACGACGCTAAGTACTGCCGCAAAAGGGATCACGATGCTCAATTCGACCTCGCGCCCACCATTGACTATGCCGAACATACCGCTGAGGAAGGCGTAAATTGCAATCAATAACAGAAAGCTGCCTTCGATGAGCAGTACCATCGGCTCCAGGTGCCAGAAGCCAAACTGGAAGCGCTGGTTGCTTTCCTTGGCAATCAACTTGGCGGTGATCAGCATTAGAACTTTGATGAAGGTTGCGACCAACGAAAAAAACCCATCGAACAAAATCGATTGGGAGCCAGAAAAAAACCCCGTGATGATAGCGGCAATTGCCACAGCAAACATCAGAGCGGTCGATTGTTTGAGCATTGTCTGCTCAACACGGTTACTCACATAGCCTCCTACAACATAATTCAACTCGCCGCCTAGCACGGCCAATCTTGCGAAGCCTAGTCTACGCGACAGTCTTTACGCAATTTCGTGAAATATACTAGCAAATGTATATAAGAATCGTCCTATATACGAACACACAACCCTTGTCCCGGAAAGCTGCCATAGCACTGCAAAGAAAAAATTATTGATATTTAGGAATCGTCTTATGTTCCTATCGTTATAGCCGTGTGAGTCAGCTTGATCAACCAATGAAAATCGCCATATGAAAATACACAAAAGCCTTACCGAGCCAGACAGTCCTCTGCGGCTTATAAGTTCTTACGACACTAAACTAAAACGATGTGACCGCTACGCCAGCGAATAAAGACAAAGAGCGCCAGTTTTAGGAATCGCCTGATACCCGCTCAAATATCCTATCGATAGGGTATTCGGATGAAACTGAAGAACTACCTTTACCAGATCAATCCCCTCCTCTCTACGCCAAACGCCGCAAGACGTTTGTTGCGTATTTTTGGCGTGGTTTTGCTCGTCGGTATACTAAGCGGCGTCTACAGTTTCCTGCTGCTGACGTTCAACGCCGAAGTGTCGCGCAGACGCAGCCACATGAGCAGTGCGATTGCTGAAGCCCATACCTTTTTCACCACCCGCGAAGCGCTGCTCGAAAGCCTTAGCCTGTCGGCGATTCGCAAGCCCGATGGCGTAAAGCCGCAAGTATCACCGGAAGAAATCCATTTACTGCTGGGCAATACGCGCGGCAAGCAATGGAGCATTTGGCTGAGCGAGCGGATTCGGCAATATCTGACGAGCAAGCAGGTCAACTTGCTGTACGTCAGCAGTGGCAACAATCTTCAGGTGAAAAGGCTTTATACGGCAACACCGACCGTGGCCGATTTTCCCCAGGCAATGCTCGAACGCTTGCAAGCGTTGAAAGGTGAGAATTCCAGTGCGATGGACGAGTTATGGCTGACCAATCAATCGTCCAGCCATTCTCAGTTATACATATTCATTCGCCTTGATGCGCACGACCTCGATTCCGGGTGGCTGGGACTTGAGATGGACGGTCGCGAAGTATCCCATGCGTTGGATGATCAAAGCGCCGGGCAGTTCATGATGTTCAACCCCGACGGCATGCTGCTGTTCAGCAACAGCCAACCTGCACAGATCTGTAAAAATCTCATGCAAATACAGCGTCAGAATTTCTTTGGCTTTGTTGGAAACAATTTTCTGCCCGATAATCTGGTGATGCGCAAACAATTGAAGTCATCCGACTGGCAGTTGGTCTACTCCATCGATTTGCGGGATGTGCTCATCGCACTATGGCCACGACTTGGCGGCGCCCTACTGTTCTGCCTGTTCAGCATCAGCCTGGTGTGGATTGTGATTCGACGCCTCGAATACCGGTTTATCACGCCCACCATCAGTCGGATCCAGGCGCTGGTCGAAAGCGAACTATTCAGCAGCGACGTGATTCAGACCGCACCCGTTGCGCTGTGTGTGCTGCGGCGCGCCAACGGCCAGGTGGTGCTGGAAAACACATTGTCACAGCAATGGCTGGGCCAGAGTGGTGAGCGTGAACGGCTCAGTCCGCGCTGGATCTACCAGGCATTCGATGAGATGAACCCGCAAGTCACTGACTACTTCGAAGCCGCCGACGGTCGTCACCTGTACCTGAGTTGCGCGCCCACCCGTTACAAGGGCGAAGACGTGTTGCTCTGTGCCTTTAGTGACATCAGCACCCGCACTCAGATTGAAGATGCGCTGGATCAGGCGCGGCAACTGGCCGATGCAGCGAACGAAGCTAAAACCCTGTTCCTGGCCACCATGAGCCATGAAATCCGCACGCCTTTATACGGAGTGTTGGGCACCTTGGAATTGCTGGCCCGAACCGAACTGGATGCGCAACAAACCAACTATCTGCGCACCATCGAAGGATCATCCGCGACGCTGTTACAATTGATCTGCGATGTACTCGATGTATCGAAAATCGAAGCCGGGCAACTGGCACTCGAACTCACAGAGTTCAGCGTACTAGAACTGATTCACGAAGTGATCCAGGGATACGCAGCAGCAGCCCACGGCAAGGGCCTTGACTTATACGCGGTAATTGATCCGAAATTACCGGAACGGATGATCGGCGATGTGTCGCGCATCCGCCAAATTCTCTACAACCTGCTGAGCAACGCCGTCAAATTCACCGACGCGGGCCATATCGTCCTGCGCGTGAGTTTGATTGGCCGCGACGGCGAGCGCGCCAACTTGTTCTGGCAAGTCTCGGACACTGGAAAAGGCATCACCCAGGAGGACCAGACACGAATTTTTGAACCCTTCTACCAAACTCGCGGCCACGCCAACGTGATCGCCGGTACTGGCCTCGGTCTGCCCATTTGCCAGCGCCTCACTCACTTGATGAATGGCAGTATCCGAGTGGTCAGCGAACCCGGACTGGGTAGCAGTTTTTCGCTGACTCTCTCTCTGGAACAGCCCTCAAGCCCCGCGTTGAATGACAGTTTCACGCCGTTGTTGCCAAAAGTGGTGTTTGTGCTTTCACCCGTTCGCGAACTCGCGGAAGCCATCAGCGGCTGGTTACGTCGATGGGGCGCACGCCCGCAACTCGAGCGCCCTTCGCGCGGCACCGATACGCCAGACAGCGTGCTGCTTGAGCTGCATCCCGGTTGCTACGAAGCGCGCCTGGCCCCTGAATGGACGGGGCCGCTGGTGATGGCCACCGGCGAGGGCTACAAAGAACCCCAAGCAGGTTCCGGCGGCTGGGTCGTCAACATCAACTATCTGGAGGCCATTCATCAGGCTGTCAGCCGGGCCCAAGGGCTTTCGGCAATCAAACTGGAAAATGACAACCTGCAATGGCAGCTGAAAAAGTTGCATTTGCACATACTGGTGGCTGAAGACAACGTCATCAACCGGTTGATCCTGCATGACCAATTGCAGGAACTAGGGTGTACGGCAGAACTTGCCGGCAATGGTGAGGAGGCACTGATGATGTGGCGCAGAGGTCGCTTCGACATGATTCTGAGCGACGTCAACATGCCGCGCAAAAATGGCTACGAACTGGCGCGAGAGTTGCGCCGTATGGGTTGCAACGTACCGATCATCGGCGCAACCGCCAACGCCATGCGCGGCGAAGAAGCCCTGTGTCTGGCTGCTGGAATGAACCATTGCCTGGTCAAACCTTTCACGTTGCAGGCCTTGCACAACCAACTGGCGCCTTACGAAAGAACTTCTAATGAAACCACTTAGTATCCTGATCGTTGAAGATCACCCTTTCCAGCAACTGTATTTACGGAATCTGTTCAGCGAGCTGGGAGACTTTGAGCTTAAGTTCGCTCAAGAAGGCAGCGTAGCGCTGGACTTCCTGAAAAGGCGCGACTTCGATCTGGTGCTGACTGATTTGCTGATGCCGGGGATGGACGGCGTCCAGTTCATTCAGGGTTTGGCAGCATCAGGTTCAAGGCCTGCGCTGGCGATCATGAGCGTCGCCTCCCGACGCATGCTGACCAGCGCCAGCCTCGCCGCGCGCAATCTAGGCGTCAGCGTCATCGGCCTTATTTCCAAACCGGTCAAGAGCGGTGCACTACGTAAGCTAACCGAGCAGTTGAGAAAAATGCATCAAGCCACCCAGCCTCCGCCCGGACCGGAAATTGATCACCTGGCGATACTCGCGGGTCTGGACAACGGTGAATTGCAAGCCTGGTTCCAGCCAAAAAAGTCGCTGGTCAACGGCCGTATCGTCGCAGCAGAGGCGCTGGTGCGCTGGATCCATCCTGAGCATGGCGTGCTGTTGCCGGGTATGTTTCTGCCCGCCTTCAAGGCGTTTGGCCTGGAGGAAAGCCTGCTCTGGTGTATTCTCGAGCAAGCGATGAAGGCGCAGAAACTATGGGACGTTCAAGGCTACGCGATTCCCGTGTCAATCAACTTGCCCACCCACTTACTTAACAGTCCGGACCTGCCGGACCGGATTCTGCAATTTGTCCTCAAACACCATGGCGTCCCGGCGATGATCTGTTTTGAGCTGATGGAGTGTTCGATGCCCGACGACATCAGCAACTTCTACGCCGGTGCGTGCCGATTGCGCATGAAGGGATTCGGGCTTTCACAGGATGATTTCAGTCAGGGCTACAGTTCGTACATGAATCTGGTGTCAACGCCGTTCACCGAACTGAAGATTGACCGGGCACTGGTGCACGGCTGCGGCGAAAATGAAGAGTTGACTCTGGCCCTGACCAGCATCGTCGCACTTGGACGTCAGTTGGGTCTCACAGTGGTGGCCGAAGGCGTGGAAACAGCACAGGAGCTGGCACTATTGCGTAGAATCAACTGCACTCAGGTTCAGGGGTTTCTCATTTCCCATGCGGTGTCATCATCCGAATTTCAGCAACTGCTGACCCAGGACGGCCCGGCTGTGGCGGATTGAATCCCTGGCGCACAGATTTTGTTTCATCAGAGGTAGCGGTGTCCAAGGCTTATACAAGCGTCTCCAACAGGCTGGTCCAATGACTCATCCCAATGTGCTACTGCACAAACTGGCCAGTAGCTCGCTGCGCATGAATAAAGGTGTCGTGATGCTGTGCGGTCTGGCATCAGTGTTGGTTGGTTTCAGTGTCTGGGGCCTGAATCGTATGGTCACCGAACAGCGTGATGCGGTGCGTTATCACTTCGCCCGACTGATGGAGAACATTGGCGAACAAGACACTTTCCTCAGCGCTATCGCCAAGCAGAGTGCCAAGGGACTCACGCTGAATACGCAGCGGATGAGCATGTCTGTTCAAGAACCTATGCCCGAGCAAGGCAGCGGGATTTACCGGGCTCAAGAGCTGTCTTTTTCCCTACCCTTCAGCGTCAAGATCAACCCGGCGGCGATTGAAACGGCTGAGCGCGCCAAGGTCTTCGCGCTGGGCGCGCACCTGGCCAGTTACTACAGCGCATTCTGGTCAGCCTCGCACTATCAGTCGCCCCAGGTGTTTCTATTCAACGTCCCGGACAACTTTGATATCGCCGTGCCCGCCGCCGGGCAATTACGCGGCGCAGGGCAGAACCAGGGGGTCAGCTTCCAGCAAATACTGACGCACGTATTGCAGCGCCTGCAGGATAAAAATCCGCAACCATTGGATAGCCGGGTTCACTGGGTTCGCTATCGTGCTGAAGTGGATAAAGACGTCGCTCCGAGGGTACTTGCTTACATCAATGTCGACCTGCCGGCAAGCCAACTGGACATTGACGGTGCCAGTCCGTGGGTAGTCGTGGCATCGCTGTTGAACCTGAGCCAGATCAACGATATCGAGCGCATCATGAAATGGTCGATCTACGACCGCTTCACACTCACCGCGCCCAACGGCAATCTGTTGGTCGGCACCGAGCCGCCCGACCGGACGTTGAGCGAAGGGCTGAACGTTCGCCTCGACGGTCTGGTGTTCAAGATTTCCAATGAAGGCCCACAACGCTGGACAGCGGTTTACGTAGTCGGCTTCAAGAGCTTTATCGATTACGCGTGGTGGCCACTGCTCGGCGTTTTGACGTTAATGATTGCCACCATTGGTGGTGGCTGGGCCTTCAACCGCTGGTACAAAACCCGCGTGGTGCTGCCCGCGCATCAAGCGCATCAGAGCATTGCCGAAAGCGAGGCATTCAGCCGCGCGGTCATCGACGCTGCGCCCACCGGGCTGTGTGTGGTGCATTGCAGTGATCATCAAGTATTGCTGGAAAACCAGCGTATTCAGGAGTGGCATCAAAGCGACCGACTGATCGCGGTTCTCAACCAGAAACGCCCGCTGACTAGCCCCGGGCAGACCGACCTCGAAATCGATGGGCGCCATCTGCACGCGGGGGTGGTAGGCGCTCGCTACCATGGTGAGGATGTCTGGATCTGCGCATTCCATGACGTGACCCGGCATATAAATGATGCTGCGGCACTGGAGCAGGCTTTGCGTGCGGCCGATTCGGCAAACGAGGCGAAAACGCGCTTTCTGGCGACCATGAGTCATGAAATTCGCACGCCGTTGTACGGCGTTCTAGGCACGCTCGAACTGTTGGGCCTGACCGATCTCAAGCCGCGTCAACAGGAATACTTGCGCACCATTCATCGTTCGTCGGCCACCCTGTTTCAGCTGATCAGCGACGTACTCGATGTATCGAAAATCGAATCCGGGCAGATGACCATTGAAGCTCAGGACTTCTGCCCGCTGGAGCTTACCGAAGATACTTTGCGCGCCTACAGTGCGTTCGCCGAGGTCAAAGGCTTGCAGCTTTATGCCTGCATTGATTCGTCGGTCCCGGACCGGGTGCAAGGCGATCCGCTGCGCATCCGGCAGATTCTCAATAATCTGCTGAGCAATGCGATCAAGTTCACCGACAACGGCCGCGTGGTATTGCGACTACGGCTGCTGGATCAAAACGCCGGTGGCGCCAACCTGCAATGGCAGGTCAGCGACTCCGGAATCGGCATTTCCCAAGCGCAGCAAACGCAGCTGTTCGACCCGTTCTATCAAGTGCGCGATGCGTCCAGCGAAGCCGGCGCCGGCCTCGGCCTGGCGATTTGCTGGTGGCTGTGTGAACTGATGGCCGGACAATTGAAAGTGGTCAGCGAACCCGGACTAGGCAGTAGTTTCTCTCTGCATTTGCATGTCGCTTGCACAGAAGGCCAATTGAGCGACTGCCCTGAGTTCGCGCCTGATGCGCCGCCAATTTACGTACAGGCTCCGGCGCCCGAACTGGCACAGCATGTCTGCAAATGGTTCAACCGACTGGGTCAGGAAACCCGCATCCTCGGGCCGGACGCGAAATACTTGCCCGACTCTACATCGCTGCTGCTGGATGTGCTGCCGTCCTCGAAACTTGCCTGGGCCGGCCCGCGCGTCATCGCCACGACCGCGGGGGCAAACCCGGCGGAATACACCGTCGAGGGTTGGTCCGTCGATGCGCATGACATCCGGGCGATGGCTTGGGCGGTCAGCTTCGCGCAACAAGGTGCGGGTAAACGAAGCCGAACGGCGCTCACGGAGCAGGTCCGACGCCTGGATCTGAACATTCTGATTGCCGAAGACAACCCGATCAATCGGGCGATCATCAAAGAGCAACTTGAGGCGCTGGGCTGCACAGTGGTTGCCACGGCCAACGGCGAACAAGCCCTGAACCAATGGCTGCCAGGCTTGTTCGACATGGTGCTGACCGACGTCAACATGCCCGTCATGAATGGCTATGAACTGGCCAGGGCGCTGCGCAGGAACGATGCTGATTTGCCGATCATCGGCGTCACAGCCAATGCCCTGCGCGATGAAGGCGAACATTGTGCGGCGGCGGGCATGAACGCTTGGCTCGTCAAGCCATTGAACCTGCACATGCTGCGCACGCAATTGCTCAAACATTGCACAGTCGCCGATCCATTACCTGCTGTTGATCCCGACCAGCATGCACCTGATATTCCTTGCACTGATCAGCCGCAGTTTTCGCCGAAAATGCGTGCGTTGTTCTTCAGCACCATGCAACAGGACATTGGCAAGGTCACGGCCTCACTTCAAGACAACGACGCGGCTGCACTTGGTCGCCATCTGCACAGCATGGCCGGAGCTTTGGGCGCCGTGCGGGCCGACAGTTTGGCGAACGATTGCGTCAGCCTCGAGAGTCGCCTGGATGGTCGGCCTCTTACTCCAGCTTTGGCCACCGAGATCGGCGCTATGCTGGGGCGACTGGCAGCAATGCTCGACGCGCTGGCGTAATCCGTATGCATTCAACAATAAATCAGGGAAAGCCGAACATGGCAAAACTCAACGTCGTGATCGCCGATGATCACCCCATCGTGTTATTGGGTGTACGTGAGCTGATAGAGCGCGATGAACGCTTTCGCGTCGTGGGTGAAGCGATGTGCTCGAACGAGCTGATCGAGTTGCTCAAGCGTCAATCCGTTGATCTTGTGATCACCGACTTCAACATGCCCGCTGATTCACCTTATGGAGATGGCCTGAAGCTGGTGGAATACCTGCTCAGGCATTTTGCCGATGTGAAAGTCCTGGTACTGACCATGATCTCCAGCCCGTTGATCCTGACGCGACTACATGAATTGGGCGTCGTCGGAGTCATTCAGAAAAGCCAGTTGCATGAGGAGATTCAATTGGCATTGATGGCCGTGGCGCAAGGTCGTTCGTTCAACAGCGCCAAGCCGGCGCCGACGTGTGTGAAGGAGCCCAATGTAGCGCTGGATGAAAGGCTCTCTCGGCTGTCGCCCAAGGAGTTCGAAATCTTGCGCATGTTTGTCGCCGGGCAGAGCGTAACCACGATTGCCCGCAACCTTTCCCGAAGTGCAAAAACTATCAGCACGCAAAAGATTGCGGCCATGCGCAAGCTGGATGTTGCCAGTGATCAGGATCTGCTGACGTATTGCCTGGAAAATAACGTGTTTAGCTGAGGCTGATCTATCAGCCGAATTCAATCAAAAAAAAAGCGTTCACCTGGATAAGCGTGAACGCCGACATCGGACTATCAGATCGCAATCAATCTATTCGAACAGTCGCTTTCTTCGCAGCGATTTCGCAACCGAGTAAGGCGACGTCACGCCGTTGCGCCCGTTCGTAGGTCTGCTCTCGCTTGAGCATTTGGTATTTGGGCACCTCCGACCAATTCCTCATTGCCTTGCTGGACAGCCAGGCGATTGTGCAGGCAAAGACAATCAACGTCATGGTGATGACCATAAAAGCGAACATGGGTTATTCCTGAGCAGAAGGTTGATAAAGAGAACGCAAGTAACGCACCAGACTGTGGCGTTGTTGATCGGTCAAGACTTCCTCCCATGGTGGCATGGCGGTGCCGGGGATGCCGTTGCGCAGGACCATTTCCAGATAGTCAGGGTTGCCTTGCTTGAGCTGAAAGTTAGCCGGGCGCGGAGCCAGGCTGCGAGCTGCCGGGCCATCGCCTTGCCCAGTTGCGCCGTGACAGCTGCTGCAGTTTTTCTCGAAGAGTGTGGCGGTCTGCACAGTGCTTTCGCCCATAGCGGTCTCTGGTAAGGCTTGCGAGGTGTGCAGGCTCTGAACGTACACCGTCAACGCGGCGAGCGTTGAGTTGTCGAGATCGCGCCACGCCGGCATGGAGCTGCCATAGCGACCATTCCACAGTGCATCTGCTATGCGCCCCGAGGTGAAGCTGGCGGCGCGCAAATCTGCCGGTCGCGGGAGAAGCGATGCGGCTCCTGGTCCGTCACCGGCCCCCGTCACACCGTGACACGCCGTACAATTTTGCTCGAAGGCGGTTTTCCCGGCGGCCAGAGTGACCGAGTAATCTTCCGGATTGTCTGGCAGAGAGAATTGCGGCACCGCTGCGTCTAGCCGCGCTTGTGCCGAGATCGCCTGGCGCCGCGCCGCGAGCGTGGATGTATCCATGCTGTCGGCATGTCCCGCGGTCATGGGCGAAGGCGCTGGCGCCGTTTCATCGTCGTAACCGGAGACAATCCGTGGCCGCCCCAACGCTTGTAGATAAGCCACCAGACTCACCGCATCGGCTGTGGGTTTTGCAGCATCGCCGTCAAACAACCATGGATACCCCGGCATCACCGAGTCGCCTACGACGAAGCGCGGGTTGAACAAGTGGGTAAGCTGCCAATCGTTACTGCGCACACCCGACTCGCGCGCCAGATCCGGGCCGATGCGCCGCGTGCCCCACAGCTGCGGATAATCAAAACGGGTTTCCCAGGCCTGCGTTGGCGCGCCCCAACGGGCAACGTCCTCAGCAACAAAACGGACCTGTTGAGTATGGCAATAACCGCAACCCTCACGGCCATATACAGTTCTACCCCGCTCTTCCTGTGCCGTGTAATCGGCCATGTCAGCGGGTGCGCGCGCGTCAATTTCCTTTTGCAGTTCCTGACCGGGCAAGATCCCCAGCAAGTAGAACGACAACGCAAAAAAACCAATGCCGGCAACAAAAATGACCAGGTAAACGCTGTTGAAAACACGGTGTCTATTAGCCGTTTTCATGGATCAGGCTCCTGCCATTGCACTGTGGAAGCGAGGGGCTGCGACGTTGCACGAAGCCGATCGCGGCCCCGTGGTCAGCCCGAAGAAAAACAATACAAAACCTGCCAGCAGCGGCACTGCCGATATGTCTCGCAGCCACCAGTAGGCAAGTGATGCGCGAACCGAATCCATCCACGGCGCGGGGCTCGCCCAAAGGTGCGCCTGGACCAGCCCTCCAGCCGTCAACGTGACGAACATCAGCAACAGGCCAACGGTAATCAGCCAGAAGGCCCAGTTCATGGCGGCGTCGTTGTAGCGTGCATGCGGTATCCGCTGCCACGCATGGGCAATGCCGCCGGCAGCGATGAAGGTGGCGAAACCGAGCATCGCAAGATGTGAGTGGCCGATGACCCAATCCGAGAAATGCGTCAAGCGATTGACTGGCATCAAAGCCTGGAAAGCGCCTTGCAGGCTGACCAGCAGGTAGAAAATGATACCGGTCCAGACGAACCGCAACGGCACGTCACTGGCGACTTTCGCCGCCTGCCCACGCAGCGACATCAACAGGTTGAATACCACAAGGATTACGTCCATCCCCAGGTACACCGAGGCAATGATCGCCGCCTTCTGCGCATCCATCGGCACTGCCGAATAGACGTAATGGTGGGTGCCATTCAAGGGATAGAAGAAAAACAGAAACCAGAAGCCGATCATCGACAGAAAATGGCTGTAGATCGGTCGCTGGGTGGTCGCCGGGATAATGTAATAGGCAATCGACAACACGAATGGGGTGACAAACAGCCCGACCGCATCGTGAATCCACAGTCCGCTGAAGGCCGCTCCCTGCGCCCCCGGTATAAAGGCCGGGACGAAGTTGCCGACTGGATAGGCCAGCAAACTGAAGACTGCGCCGCCCACCAGGTACCAAACGGAAATGTAGACCCCCCCGGACTGACGCTTGAGAACGAAAGGTCCGGCGAACTGCACGCAGATCAGCAGCAAGCCGAGCACCGCGAACAGATCGATGAGCATCGGGAACTCTGCCCATTCCAGCGACTGCACCGCGATCCACTGGTTATCCAGGCCCAGCGAAATCAACGCCCATCCCGGCAAGAGCACACCGAAGTTCCAGAGCAGGAAAATCCCCCAGCCGAGCTTGCGGCTGTACACCGGACGATCAGCCAGTCGAGGCACCATGTGGTAGCAGAACGCGAAAAACGCGTTACCCAACCAGCCGAAGAAGATGCCTTGGGTGTGATCGAATCGCAGCCTGCCCCACGATAATGCCGCGTGGTTACCCAGCAACTCCGGCAGGGTCAGTTTGAGCGCGACCAGCAGACCGGCAATGGCGGACAAAAATAACGTGATGACCGCCGCGTAACTGTGCGCCTTGATCAGGTCGTAGTCGGTGCGCGGTAGATATTCCAGCGGTCGTTGAGCAATTCCGGTCGATGCCGAATCAAGACTTCTCATTTATTTTCTTCTCGTGCATGACTCAATATCCAGGCGGCCACGCCCAGTTGTGCATCGGGTGTCAGAGCAATGGCTGAAGGTCCCGGGGTATATCCGTCCCATCCCGGACGCGGGTGGCTAATGGCGGTATTCATCAGCGCCAAGGCATCGGCACCCATGGGATCTGCGCCAACATGCTGCTGGTAGCGCGCCACAATCGCTTGCCAGGACGGCCCTTCCAGCCGTTGCTGTGCGTCATGGCAACCGGCACAACGCTGGCGAACCACCACTTTGCCGGTTTGGATCAGCGCAGACGCGCGGCCCGGGTCGAACGCCGTCCCTTGGGGCACACCGGGCAAGGTGTCGCCACGCGGGCTAATGGTCGAACTCGCGGGCATGCGCACCACGCTCCAGGCAATAACGGTCCCCAGACTCAATACGCCGACCAGCATGACCAGCGCCGCGCGTGAGATGCTCGAATGTCTGGCGTTTGTTTCAACATCACTCATGGCGCGGGCTTACCTTGCAGGAACATCAGGTAATCGAGGATCGGCTCAACCGCCGCATCGGGAATCGGCGCGCCGTATTCGTCGCGCATCTTCGCCACTTCCGCCGCCCAGGTTTTGCGGGGATAGGTAGGCTGAATGACGACGTAGCGTGGCGAATGACAAATCACGCATTGCTGAAGAAATTCTGCACGTCCCGGCCCGTCCAGCAGGTACGGCTCGTTGTGCGGCACGGTAATGCTATGTACCGCCTGGCCGAAATTCACATCCGGCGACTCTTGCGCGTGGAGCGTCGGACTGAGTGCGCATGCCAATAGGCACGGCAGATAATGGCGGGCCATGTCAGACCACCATTCCGCTGGTGCTCTCGATCATGCGACGCGCAAAGCCGCCACGATTCCACTGCGTGACCGGTTGCCCCTCGCCTGCGCGATTAGTCGCGCGAACCAGGAAGGTGTAACGACCCTTCTCGCGTGGCGTCCAAAGGTAACGCCAGCGCCGCCAGGAAAAGCGCCCGATCTCAGGATCCAGTAGTGCGTCGACCCAAGTGCGGCCGTTGTCCACCGACACCTCGACGCGGGCTATGCCGTCGCCGCCGTCATTGGCCAATCCTTCGAGCATCATCGGATGATTAAGCAACAACTGCTCTTCTGGCTCGGGGCGCACGAAAATCGAATGGGTAGCAAAGCGATTGATCGGAACGGTTTTCTTCGCCAGATTGCCCGGCTCTTCGTTGATTTCCGGGTTATCGGGAATGCGGTAGGCCACGTCCATCCAGATATTGCTCAAAGGCTTTTCGAGCACCTCGATGTGTGCCAGCGATTTGATCCAGTACGTCGCGTACCAGCCCGGCACCACCAAGCGTAGCGGGAAGCCGTTGAGCATAGGTAACGGCTCACCATTCATGGCGTAAGCGATCATCACGTCACCGTCGACGGCATGATCGAACTTCAACGATTTGACTACTTTGGGTAGCCCCGGCATGGGCGACTCGTCCAGTCCGGAAAACGCCACTTCCACTGCGCCGGACTTGACCCCGGCACGCGCCAGTACATCTTTGAGCCGCACGCCTGTCCATTGCGCATTCCCCATCGCGCCGAATTGCCATTGGCTGCCAGGCGGTTGCGGACTGAACAAACTACGTGCGTTACCGGAGCATTGATTCATCGCCACCAACGTGACCGGATCGAAACCCTTGACCAGTTCTTCGAGAGTGAACGATTGCGGTTTGTCGACGAGGCCGTCGAGACGCAAACGGAAGGTTCGCGTATCGACTTCAGTCGGGTAACCAGACAAGTGCCAGCGCACAAAATGTGCCGAATTGGGCGTCAGGTCCTGACGAAAGAAATGCAGCGGGGTTTCCAGTTGCGGCGGTCGATCGGTGATCAGAATCATCCCGGTCTTTTCCGGGTAGCGCACGTGTTCCCTCGATGCAGTCTGGCCTGCAATGGCCGAGTCCGGCGACCCCGAAAGCACCTGCCTGGGCAGAAGGCCAACCAAACCGGCTCCGGTTGCAAGTCCGAGAAGGCGCCTGCGGTTGATTTTCAAAAAAGTGTCGTCTGTATTCATGTTTACTCACTGTGGCCGGCAGAGTGCCCACAGGGGGGGTTCGCATTTAAAATAAAATAACGCTCACTATTAAAACGAAACCTCCCCTCTACTAAATAGTTTAAGTTGGCACTTCGGCCAACCACCATCAGACAATTCTGAAATAACTTCGCACATGAGAAACAACATCAAATGTAACTTTTATCTTGTTTCGCGCTCACCCCGTTACGCCGACCAATAAGAATTGTCTATACCCCATTCCCGTCCCTCTCTATATTTCAACTCGTGCATCACGACACAACTTACTTCGATCATGGATATATAAATAAATTCTTTCGCAGCATTGTTGACACTTTCGACGGCCAGTCGTTAGCAGCACATCGCTAGTATCTAAGGGTACGCATTATTTCCTCGACCACCGGCTTCGTGTATTTCTCACTGGGGTCACTCTCCGATGGGTCGTTACTGCGGAACCATTCACCTTGATCGAATGCCTGGTAAAGCGAGAAAGCGGGCTGAGGCATGTCGTTAGCATGCCTACTTCAACCACGGCTCTGCGGTGCAACGCCGAACCTTTCGCAAATAGGGACAAGATCATTCAGCGTTAAACCGTCTGCTTCCGCTTTCACCGACAGCTCATTGAGTTCGATCTTCGGTAACACCATGATCATGAGCTTCATCCGGTTAGGTGCGAAGGTAGCGCTTGCATCACTCATAAAGCTTCCGGCCAACGGAGTGGCCGCACAGCGCTGCCACACATCAACTCCATGCCGCAATACGGTTTCATGGTCGGTCAACTTCAGCTACAAGCGATGTCCGTATATGGACTCCTCCTCATTGCAAGCCCCGTTACTTTGGCGCCCGTGCCGACTGCACACTTATATTCGGCCTCTTACTGCGGCATCGTTTTGATGCAGGGCCGTGATGGGCTATTCGCGCGCCGGCTCCCGATCGCTTTTTCGTGCTTTTCGCACTTGGACATTCGAGGGTTTTGCCGACGCCGGTTCGACCGGTTTGCCATCGTTCAGGTTGCTTCGCAATCGTGGTTAAGAGTTGTTTCTCTCGTAGAACACACCGGGTAAATAGGTCAGGCCGCTGCCTGATTCGGTTGGTAATCAGTACCGTGACGCAGCATCGCCCAAGCCATGCGTGCAGTTTTGTTGGCCAGCGCAATAGCGGCCACATTGGGATGCGATCGCTCGGCTAAACGAACGGCCCACTGGCTGAGCCGATCCTCTTTGGATTTGGCTGTGCGTAGCGCCGAGCGTGCGCCATGCACCATCAATGTTCGTAGATACGTATCACCGCGCTTGCTGATACCGAGCAGTCGATCCTTACCACCAGAACTGTGTTGCCTCGGTGTCAGTCCCAGCGAGGCGGCAAACTGTCGGCCATTGGCAAACTGACGGGCATCACCGAGAGCGACGACGAGCGCTGTGGCGATCATTGGACCAACACCGCGCAGCTGTTGAAGGCGAACGGCGGACGGCTCGTTTGTCGCGATCGCAGTGATCTCGCCGTCGAGCTTGCATACACGCCCATCCAGCGCACGAAGGTCGTCCCACAAACCATCCAGCAGACGACGAAAGCGTGCCGTCAAACCGTTATCCGCATCCTCTAGCCAGCACGGTATTGCACGACGCAGCATCAGCAATTCCTTCGGTGCAACGAGACCGTACTCGGCGACCAGCCCACGGATCTGATTGGCTTTGGCCGTCCGCTGTTCGATTAAGCCGGCCCGGATGCGATGCGTCGCCTGGATATCCTGTTGTTCGATCGTCTTGATGGCGACGAAGCGCATGCTGGGACGGCTCATCGCTTCGCAGATCGCCTCGGCATCGTTCGCGTCGTTCTTGTTGCTTTTGACATAAGGTTTAACGAACTGAGGGGCGATCAGCTTGACTCGAAATCCGAGAGCTTCTAGTTGCCGCGCCCAATGGTGCGCACCGCCACAACTTTCCATGCCGATCTCACAACCAGGTTCGACCTTTTCCAGCACCGTTTGAAGCCAGCGATCACGTGGTAGCCGCTGCCGCCAGATCGGCTTTTCATGACAATCCACGCCATGGATCTGAAACACGTTCTTGGCCAGGTCGACCCCAATGCGCATAAGCTTCATGTGTGGACTCCTTCTCACTATTGACTGTGGTTCGCACTTTCAGTCTGGCACTCAGATGCCGAAGTGAGGAGGAGTCCATCCCATTGCTTTTGGCCGCTTTCTGCCCTTGGTGACCGGCAGCAATAGGCCGAGGCTGTGTAAAAACGTTTTAGAACACGTTTGACAGTCGGGGCTGGAATATAAATCGCGCTCCTAGGCAAATTTCTGGTCTGCTGATTACACAAGCACCAGCAGATTTACGTAGCAATGCAGACTTCAAAACGGCGCATGCGTTTTTACACACTCTGGGCCAGAAGCGGCCACTCGCTTGCCTGATCAGATCGTACGCCGAAGGTGCATTACACAGTTCCCCGATAAACCAAAGTCAGCGCTCTCTGACTATAAGTAAGAAGTTCGGATGTGGTGACCGGTAGAGTTTCGCAAACCCCAGGGTTGGTATCGTGATGAAATTGGCCAGCGTAGCCGTTGATGTCCTTCAATTCCTCCACAAGGGGTGAGGCGTAATTTAAGGGGTCAGTAGGGAGGACAGTCCCTATATGCGCAAGTATCCCGCCAAACATCAGGTCCCTAGGCACCAGCCCGGGGAATCGTCTGTGCAGGTATCCTTCGAGAAAAGGACGGATCGCTTTAGCTACCATCCTGCTATCGTGGGCAGTACCAGCGCAGAACTCCATTAGCAAACGGTGGTGCCTGTAGAAGGATGACTCACACTCCTGCTCCACGTTGAATTTCGCTAACTGGCTATAGCCGTCAATTGAGTGTTGCAGTTGCAGTACCTCTAAGGCAGGTAAGCCCTTTTGGCTGAAGGCCTCTTTCAGATCCCGGACGAAGAAAGGGTCATGCGCCAGCACGATAAGCTGTTCGGCACGGGTGCTGATGATGCGGAGTATCTCTTTGGTCTGGGACTTACGATTCGCGTCTAGGCTGCACATTGGATCATCGATAACTACAAGCTTTTTCGCCAAATCCGCATCTGAGTTGACCGTGGCGATGAAGAATGCAAACGCCAATGTCCGCTTATCCCCTTCACTTAAGGCAGTAGCAAATTTTGGCGTACCGTCGAGTGTAATAGACATTCCACGAAGCGATAGACCGTATTCACTTCGTAGGCCACCTCGGAAATTGGCGTCCATTTTTTCGATGCTGAAAGATGCCCCAAATTTTTTCAAAATCTGGTTAATTGTCTTCTGAAAAGCGGTTAGTGTTGTCACCATCTGGTCATTGAGAGTGGCACGTGCGGCCTTCTTCTTGGACTCAGCCTCTTGCGATTTTTTCTTTGCATCAGCGAGTAACGCCAAGAGGTCAGTTACTTCTTTTTTGCCGCGCGTCACGCTCAGCTGTAATTTCAGTACCTCTTGATTAATTGCGCCGATATTCTCCGTCGTCAACCCTCCACGGAACTCATCGATCAGTAACCGTGCCCGCTGGATCTGAGCATTAGTCTCTCGAATGTGCTTCAACATAGTATTCCACTGCTGCTGAGCGTTGGCTTTTTCATCGTTGCTACCGATTGGCTCTAGTGGCTTGTTCAATTTGGCGCGAACCAGGCTGAGCAAACTGTCTCGCGCCGCGCCGATATCAATTTTGGCCTGTTCTATGGCGAATGTAGGACTATCGATTTGAACCTCTCCCGCCCATAAAGCGATGGAAGCACAGGCGTTGGCAGTTGCCATCGCTAACTTATCAATCACAGCCTCGGCGGTTCGTGTTTGGACTCCTCGCTCAAGCATCGACACATTGCTTTTGAGTTTCTCGTACTCCTTATTGAAATGAGTTCGGTAGGCGCGTACCAACTCGACACCAGTGGTGGTTTGGCTGCAGTAAGGACAGACTGATCCATTGTCGAATTCCTGACCTTCACTGATCCATCGCTCAATTGAGGGATTGCGTATATGGTCAATATGTGCGGAGACTTTCTGCTCTGCGTCCTCCTCAACGTCTTTCAGTGAAAGATTGAGAATCTTGAACAGGGCATCCAAGTCGAAAGATGGCTCTTGAATCCGTTCTGGAAGGGGCCTCTTAAGCACTGCGTCTATATTTTGTGCGACCTGTACGCGTTTTCTCAGATTATCAATCTGTGGTTGTGCGAGTGACTCCGTAGTTGGTACTAGCTTCTGGAATGCTAGAAAGAGCATACCCTGATGATAGCCAGCGAGTTGAGCCGTCACCCGAGCGAGTTCTGCGTTGGCTTCCGATGATTCCTTGGTAGCTTGTTCTTCCCCGGCCCTCGCTTTTACGGCGGATGCACCCAACGCAAACTGCAAAAGGTTCTTTCGTTGGCCAGGCGACACGACGCCCCCGGAATGCACATTTTTTTCTATGAACTCGGCGTCAAACACAAGAAGCTCTGGCCTTGATTCTGACCATTTGCCTTTGGTTAAAATGACCTTGTGGCCACTACCGAATGCTAAAGATACATCTGGTGCAATCGAGCCATCGATTGTCTTCCGGCCGAGAAGCGCTGAAGCATCCCCGTCAGCAACAGATCGCAAGACGCTAGCTAGAGTGGATTTTCCACGTCCATTGTCCGCGTAGATCAACTGCGTTTTGGAAAGCTTGAGCGCTTTGCCGTCCACATCGTGAAGTAGCCCGATACCGCGAATCCATTCAATTCTTTCGAGCACGATTGCTTCCTTTCAGTGGCAACTGAGAAATGAGATACAGCAGTGTAGTCCCTGCGGGACAGATGCATGAAGAGAAGCGACGGTGGCCAACGCCATCGGGGCCATTGAAATTTTAACCGCTACGCTGGCATCCAAATTTAGCGTTCATACACAGTACTCATTCCACCGAACCCCGCTGATGCTGACCGTCCGCTCTGGGTTGAATGCGGTCCTTGACGTGTGCCTGGAATGAAATATGGATAGGGATTCGAACCCCTTTTAGTAATCGTGCAGGCCGCCACAGGCCGCGAAACTCGTGCTTATGTGCCTTTGAGCAAGGCGCGAAACGGCCTATAGCGGCCCCTTGTTTGCCCTAATTTTGCCCTAAAACGTTAAGCTGTCGCGCAAGGCGAGGGCCTGCACAAGGAACACGCTTTGTGAAAGCATCAGGATTGAGGCGCAAGCTCCCGCCTCAATCCCTTCCTCGATACTTCAAATCCCACCCACTGCCCCACCACTCGTGATTACGGCTATTGCTCCCCCAGTTCCTCGCTACATCCCAGCTCTCACTGACTAAATTGCACTTACGCTCGGTTCCAACCTGGCCTAGCCTGGATTGGATCGGCTGGTCGATAGAATTCAGCTCGATGGAAGGTTACTCACCTGACCGCTGATCACATGACGCTTTCTATCAACCAGCCAACAGTCGGTACGAAAATTTCCACGACAGTTCCCTATATGGCCGTGCACTCACTGCTGATACTGGCCCCGTCAACATGCATCGGGCACGTTGGCAAAATCATCAGGAGCTGGACCATGAGCAAGCAGTCTGATCAAGACAATCGCGCTAACCAATTGAACGACAACAATGACGCCTACTGGCAATCTCGAGGTGAAGATGAGCGCCCGGACGATTGGGATACCCGCTCAGAGGAGAACGACTGAAATGGCCAAAGCCTATAAAGCGCCACAAGACGCCCTGTCGGACTATGGCAATGCGAACAAAGGCACTCGCGGCACCAACCCTTTGTACGACAAGGCCCAGGGTAACCGAGGGAAGCAACTGGACCCACGACAGCAGCCACGTTCTGGGCATTGATAACGGCAAGAAGAGGCTGCTCACGCAGCCTCGTATTAATCCCGAGCGCTCATTGGTCGGCCCAATTGCGTTCTGGCAAAACGATATTCTTGAGCGTAAGCGCTCATGACGGACGCCACTTCGTCGTGCGTCAGACCGATATGCGTAAGATGAAGTCGTACTAGGGCCAGGGTCTCGCCAAGTCGCAAAACGGATGCTTGAATCCAGGTGTCATAGGCTCTCCCCGCCGGATCGGCATCTTTCAACCGGGGCGATTCTTTGGTCACCGCACCGACCAGATCGAGAAATGTCTGGAATTTCGGACGGCCCTTTTTCGCTTGAACCCAATACCTGAGAAGCTTTATGCGAGATGGCCCATCCACACCCTCAGGGGCTGAACTGTTTGCCCAACGGTTTCCAAGATAGGTCGTCACTTTCTGCTTTCGTTTCCAGTCACAAAGCTTTGCGAGGTGTTCAAGAGCCCCAAGCATCGGATTGCTCCATTCGCCGCTGAGCGGTTTGTAGACTGGTATGACACCGTCAAAGGGAATCAGCTCCGACATGCCGTCCCGTTCCACCGCTTCCCAAAAATTCTCAACAACGGTATCTGCTACGTACCAGGCAAGAAGGCGAAGCAGGACAGTGAGTACATCAGCGGTGAGAACGCTTGAAATCACCTGATCAACAGACGCTTCATTGTCCTCCCGCTGAGTGGAATCAGGTGCAGATTTTGCCCGTAGCGCAGCACACCCGAACCGCGACACTAACGGCGAACTGGCATAGCGTCGCCAGTTCTCTTCCAAGCCTTGACCAGCCCGAAGCGTTTCGGCGTTTAACACTGTGGCATCCCGGACAAATTGGACCCAGAACGCCTTGGCCGTCTTGTGATGGAAAAGTCCGCTACTAAACAGACCGATCCAGGTCACCCCTACTGGCCAAACGTAGTCGGCATCATGAGGTCGCAACAGTTCATCAATCAACGCGGTAGGGACGGCGCGGATCAAACGGCTCATTGCGCTGCGTCCGAGAGGACGAAATGGGTTGACCAGCATCCTGGCCATTGTTTTGGCTACCGGGAGCGAAGGATTGCCCGCGCGAACGCCCTCCCATATTTCTCTATGGCTGGTGTGCAGGAGCTTCCAGAACGACTCCACAGGCAAAAGCAATGCTCTGTTACTGATCAGGCGAACCATTCTGGGGTCATCTAACGACAGCAGATCCTTATACAAGTCCTCGGGGCTTTTTGTGGTCATTGCGTGACATCGGAAATGATGATGACTAAAGAGGCTAGTCGTTTTGCATGCCGTTGGCTAAGTAACCTGTTTTTATCACTGTGGGCCACACGCGGACATTCAACTCCAGCGTCACATTCCCAGCGACAGTGCTTCGCCAGCCCGCTTTGGATGTAGTCATTCGGATGCTCTGCTAACCCTCGGTGGATCAAACTGCAATTGTCAATCTCGAAGGTGCTATGGACAACCAGCACGCACGACGCGCCGAGGGCTGACTCTTAGAATGCATCGAATATGCTGGCTGGCGGGAATGGTTCGGATTAACTGTCTACAATCTGCTGATGGTCCAGCACACGCGCCTCCACCTCCCCTTTTTTGGAGTGTGCCTAGCGGGTCAAGGCGGGGGTCATGTCGGGTTTGACGCAGCGGTTGATTCACGGCCTAGCGCAGGAATTGCGCAGCCGGCGCCTGGAGCGATCTAAATGTGACCATTCGTGTTGGGCACTATCGATGTTGCGCAGCTTTAGCCGTTACGCCTGCTATGCCATTTACATGATTGTTTTATGGGCTTCTGCCTGCATGGCCATCGCCGAGCCAGCAACTCTAACCCCCAAAGACCTGCAGCTAATGAAGGCCGTGAGGTCAGGTGATATCTCTGCCGTCCAGAGTGCCTTGGCTGCCGGCGGGCACATCCGTAGTAATGAGTTCGAGTTTCCCCTCTTGCCCATTGGGGTGGCAGTGCTGTTTGATCAGAGCAATGTGCTTCCATTGCTGGTCACTGACCAAAACACCGCGGACGACGCTTATGCTTTCTCCATAATGTCTGCGAATGTCGCAGCCTTCGAATCACTGCTGACAATCCGCGCGCCCTCCCCTAAGGTCATTTCAAGCGGATTGCGCTTGTTTGCTGCGCGTTTCTCCGTCGCAACGACTGAAACCTTTAAGAGCAGTATTAACCATGGGTTGGGTGACGGTAGCAAGCCACCTGACCCGCCCTGGTGGTTTGTCATTATTCCTACCCCTCTGGCGTCTGCCGATGCTCCCCAGCTACGCATCGCCAAGAAGCTACGGGAACTCGGATCAGACGCCGGTGCCGACGATTCTGATAATCCTCTACTTCGCGCCGCGTGGGGGGGTGATATTTTTTTCGTGGACTGGCTGGTCTCACAAGGGCTGGGGACGATGACCGACGACCTGCGCGCGCAACTCATGGAGGGGACCGTCAATGTCAACTTTTTGGATGGCTTTGAGGTTCTCGTTGATCGGGGGCAGCTCCCCACTGATGCAAGCGATCGTGGCGTGGGCCTTTTAAAAAGTGCGGCAGAGAAGAGGCATTCTGCGTTTGTCCATCGGCTGTTACAGCTTGGGGTACCGGTAAACGCAGCTTCCGGCGCAGCCTCTTCGCAACCATTGGTCGCGGCAGTGCATGGCGGTTCGGTGACTATCACGCAAAAGCTGATTTCTGCTGGCGCGAAGATGAACTTGGTAGATGAGGATGGGAAGTGGCCACTGAGGGAGGCGGCGCGCGCAGGGAACATAGCGATCGTCTCTCTTCTACTAAACGCCGGCGCAGACGCCAAACTTGTCGATTCGAAGGGCAATACGGCATTGCATGGCTTCACCTACCCTGCAGCAGAGACAGACCCAACGGTACTCTTCGGTCTGGTTCCGCGAGTGTTTACAAACGATCATGTAGAGGCCACGCGCATGCTTGTAGCGGCAGGTCTTGACGTGAATGCAAAAAACGCCGCAGGCGTCAGTGTGCTGGGCTCACTGTTGGCCGACGGTCAGATATTGCCCGACTACTGGACCGAGATTGTCACCCTAGGCGCACAACTTGATGCATCTTGTTACCTAGGGGTAGTGGACACGTATGAAGTGCCGGCGGCAAAAGCGAGCTGGTTCTTTAACGCGGCCGGAGCCGACCTGAACTATGTCCTTCCCCCACCTTTTTCTGTGAGTTTGGTCGAATACACAGGTAAACAATATTTTTCGGCAACACTGGAAACGTTATTCACCATGGGCGCGAAACCTCCGAATACACCAGATCGGCAGGCCGCGCTATTACAGAATATGTTGACGGTTCCCCGGCCAACCACTTTGGCTGCCGGTCTAGCGCGGGGATTGTCACCTAATCTCGTTTTCAGCTCGAGTACGTCAGCGCTGGAGTCAGCCGTCGAGCATAACGACGTCAGTATCGTGCGCCTCCTCCTAGATGCCGGCGCCGACGTGAATGTCGCCGGCAATGTGTACTCGGGCGGAGGCATCCTGCACTCGCTGTTGCGTAATGACAACCTGGGGCAAGAGCAACTCGAGTCCATATCCCTATTGATCGAGCGCGGTCTGGATCTCGACCGGAAAAATAATGACGGCAAGACGTTTTTTGATTTGGCCATGGGTAGCCCTGACAAATTCGCCATTCTGACCCAAGCTGTGGCGCAGGCCGGTTCAAGCACGGACCCTGTGCACAACGCTGTACGTCGCGCGAACCTAGTGGATCTGCAAGCGCTCGTTATGAGTGGCGCGAACATCGAGGTCAAAGATGCGCTAGGCCGCACACCCCTTTCCGTCTCACTCGCGACGGGGCAGGTCGCGATCACCCGGTACCTGCTACGCAAGGGTGCCGCTATCAGCGCGAAGTCAAGCTTCCCAGGAATCGCAACCGACCTTTCCTATTCCACTGATCCGCGTTTTTCGGCTTTCTTCCACCCGCGATTGCTGGCAGGCAAGCTGATAGATATTTCCGCCTCGCCCGCGAGCGACCTTGAGAAATTTGCCACTTCAGAACAGTTTCGCCTCGGCCCCATGACCTGGCAGATAGGTTGTCAAAACGGCTGCGAAAACGAGACGGTTTTGAAGGATACCGCCCATGGCGTGTTCGACCTCGTGCGTGCTGAACGAACCGACGAGCGCGGCCGCTCGGTCGTTTCAGCCTACATTCCGATCCGGACGGAAGAGGATGTGTCAGGCTCGGGCATCGTTGCTGGGCTTATTCGAAAGATCATCCGCGAAGGTATATGGACTATACGAGGCAATTGGGTAATCGAATCCTGTGAGTTCACCTTCAAGGAGCCCTTTTGCTTTCCTGAAGTCACTGTCGAAGTGATCGACCTGCCAGGTGGCTCGATTTTGTTGAAGGACGCCAATCTTACCACCCCCCTGAAGGAGGGTGATTCCAGGACAGTTGAACGCGGTTCTGGCCCAATTATCATCACGATAAACCCAACCGAGGGACACTCTCCGCGAGCCCAACTTGCCGTCACTTACGGTTTGAGGCCGACTGTGAACTTTGTTCCCGGAGTGAGCTTTGCAGCTCGCATGCAGACCTACAGTGAGCTTGCCAGGCTAAGCATTGAGCGGGATCTGCTGCTCAAAAATGAGGATCAGCTTTCACTTGCGCGAGCTATGTCAGTTGCAGCAGCCATCCGTGAGCTTTCCTCGCGTGCAGCGGTAGAGAATTATGAGCTCGTGGTGCGCGAACTCTTTCAGCTGCGCGCACAAGACCTAGTGGCGCTTGACCAGCGGGTATTAGATCTGCGCGCCGTATTACAGTCGCAACTCTCCTTCCCCGCAGCAGACGTCCAACTGGTCATCAAAACTGTGGACGCCTTGGTGAAGACCGACCCAAACTTGGCTTCTATCTTGATACCGGTACGTGATGCGCTCAAGGCATCGCTTGATGCCAGCAAGGATGGCCAGGCAGCCACTGGAAAGGCAATCGAGAATCTGTTCTCAGATGTTGACCGGGTTGTATTCGAGTATCAAGGCTTCGGGCTAGAGGTGGCGCAATTCATGTCAGCCGAACAGATTGAGAGCGCAGGGCTACTGACTGCTACACAGCGGACCGAGATCGGAAAGCGGCTCACAGGATCTGAGTCATGGGTCCAGGACAGTTCATTTGATGGACACGGGGTCAAAATCAAACACGCACTTGCATTCCCATAGGCCCAACGTGCGTACATCGCCTTCGCTGATCGACCAATCCGCTGGATTCCTGTGTTTGGCAGTCCTTGCGCTGTGCACAGCTTCCGGTGCCGCCCAAGCTGACGATTGCAAACCCGACTTTGGCGATAAGCTGTATGAGTGGGTCCAGAAGGATTCTAATCGGCAAGCACTTGCACTGGCCGAGCGTGACTTCGTATCTCGAGCAACTAATGGGCGCATCGTCGAGTACGACAGCCTACTTGACGAAACCACTAAGCTTTCGGCCGTGCTCGATGGTTACGCCGATCAGGCGCGCATAGAATTTGAAATTTTAAGCGGGCAACCACCAAGCTTGGCTCAAGCGGTTGTGATGCAGTCGCAGACGTCTGATGCGCTCACACAGCTTGTAAAAGCCGGTGGCACTCTCCTCGAGATGCAACAGCGACTTGAGGTGCTAGCAGCGGAACCGCGTATGGAGCAATTTGTAGCAGAGGGTGCCCATCACATCGGCCGTTCGACTCTGTTGGAGTCCATCACGCCTCTAGGTAGACCTAATACCTTCAGTCTGAATTCTCGGTATGCATTCTACGTCAAGGTAGATTTCGACACTGAAGGGAAAGCTAATAAGGGTGATGGGGGCGTCAATGGCCCAGAGTATCTGTATGCCGCAGATCAGGGGGCAATTTACATACTCAACTACGGTACGGAGGCTATCTCAAGAACAGTTGCCTTGGCCTATCTGTTCATTCGTGTAGCCGTATGGGGCCATGAGAACGAGGAGTGCCAAAAGAAAGTCCGGGAACAGGAGGCTCGTGCCGCAGAGGCTGTCAAATTTCTTTCAACCACACTCCCGACCGGCACGACCACGTTCGCGCTGTTCACGACTGAGCAGCGTCGTGGCCAAGTTAGGTTCTCGGCCGTACAGATGCAATTCGAAGAAAATAGGAAACTACTGAACGAGCGTTGGCGCGGGCTCATGGCTGTGAATCTGGCTAGAGCGAATTTGGCAGCTAGTGTCCTGACTGCTGAGAAACTTGAGACCCTGCGTAAGGCATACAACACAACGGAACCTCTCGCACACATCTTCGACAGCACAGCGCTCACAAACCTTCTCCTACAAGTGGGCGCGCTGCAGTCCTCTATTATCGATCGCGAGGTGCAAGTGGCCGACGCCTGTCACGACCTGTCGGGTCTACGCGTGGCTGAAGATCTCATTGATTCTAAGCGTGTCGGAACGTCTGCTTTGGCGCAACTACAGCGCGTGGCTAGGTTCGCCCCCGTACTGCCCACCATTGAAAGGGTGCGTCTGCGAATCGAGCGGCCAGTGCCTCGCGCCGAGGCCATCTTGCAGGGTGCTGCCAACGTTGCTTGCAACAACGGAGCGCAGTTCATGACATCTACGTTCACACGTGATGACATTTCAATTCCAAATGATTTATTGGCACGTAAAGAGCCTAAATCGCGGCGTTTGGCCCAGCTAATAGACGCTCTCGACCTCAAAAAAGTGATGAATTTCATAGAAGTCGCGTTCAACCCTCTGGCGCAGACAGACGGCAGTATGTTCTGCGTCATTGTTAAAGTGGGTATGTCCTACGAATGTAGGAAAGGAACAGCTAGTGGTGGCAGCGGGGGTACAAGCAGTGGCAATCCACCTTTATCCGATGAGCTCGGAAACGGCGAGAATCCCCGATACTCAGACGTTAGCAGCGGCGTATACGACGGGGGCTTCTCCAAGGACTCGGCGACAGCATCAGAGACTATCGAGGCTGCCAAAGCGAACATCGAACAACGCATTCGCGATCTCTCCGAGCATCAGAGCCAGATCGAGAAAGCCGTACCTGCGTGGCTCAGTAGCTCCGACGCCGGAATGAAAACAGCGGTTTCCCAACAGCAATCCCTGCTCGGCGCTGAGATCAATTTCCGCACGGTTTTCTTCATGACTCAGGATGTTGCGCTAAAAAACACAGTTGATCGGCTGAACAAATTTGCCAAGGAAAGTGGAGACAGCAAAGAGCTCGCGTCTCTTGTGAAAGACAGTGGGGTTGTGGATACCTCTCTACCAGGTGTACCTCCCGAGGCGTTTGTGCCCGACATGCCTCCGCTCGCAGGTCTATTGCCGGCGACGACCCACTTTCCAGCAGGCTCTTCTCTCATGCAGCAGAACGTAGCACGCGAAGCCGCAAAGGGAGAGTCTATTCCGGAGGGGGAAGCCAAGAAGATACATGGTCGACTGATTATCGCTGCCGAACGCCTGACGAGTAGCAAGACACCGGCAGCTGATGCGCTTGCCGAGTCAATCCTGCAAGACGCACTCGCGCAGCGGTACAGTAAAGAAACAATTTCCGTTATCTCCGATGATGGCGTTGTCAGCCGGATTCCATTCTCAGGTGGGCCGCTACCGTCAAATAGCCTACTCGCGCACTTAGAGGCATTTGAGTACAAGTCCAACGTAGTGGGTGCGCAGATTGCCGTCGCGCGCCAGGCATTGAGTTCTGATGCGGTGGACCGCGAGCCACGCCTACGCGCCTTGGAGGTATCAAATGAACTGCTGTCCAGCGCGCAGAAAGCTTTCTATGGCGGCTCCTTCTTGCAGGGTGAGGGGCTGCTTGAGATAGCAGGGATTGTTGCAGACTTGGTGACTTCTTGGACGCCCGGAATCAGCTGGGCTCGCGACATTTACGAATCGGTCTCCGGCAAGGATCTGATTAGTGGAAAAACTCTTGAAAACTGGGAGCGCGGTGCTGCCATTCTTGGCGCAATCACTGCCGGTGTAGGCAGTAAAGGACCGAAAGTTCTACATGCTTTTCGAGCTCTGGAAAAGGCGGGGTTGGATCTGAAGCGTGCAGAGCATATCGTCGAAACCGCACGACGCATCGACTCAATGTCGGCCAAGCCAAGCGTACACGCACTTGAAAGAATGGCAGGTCGGGGTATCGATGTTGACGAGGTGGAGAATGTACTTGATACGGGCAGCCGCTTCTTCGACGTCTTTCGCGGCGGGATCGCTTGCGTGGAGGATGGCGTGGCTGACGGCGCAGCGAGGATTGTAGTGATCGTTGACGCGGACAAACTAGTAGATGCCGATCATATGCTGATCCGTACGGTACATCGCAAAGAGTTGAGGACTGATAAGGAGTTGATCGAAGCAATGGTCGAAGGAACTAATGACGTGAAGCGGTTCATCCCATTGCCAGATTGACTTGCCTCAGACTATGGGGGGATGTCGGATAGTGGCGTAAGGACGCCTATACTTCGCTGGCAAAGTGATCGGAACGGGTGATTTCATGAACAAGGATAGAAAAAGCAGGGAAGACCAGGGCTTGGGAGACAAGATGAAGGCCGGTGAGCCGCTGATGGAGCGCGCGGTGCAGGCATTCGCCGATACCACGAAACACAAGAGACGCAGCCTGCGGAGAAAGCGGAGAAGCTGCGCCTCGAAGCGGAAGTGCTGTTCGCTGCTGTTCACGAATATCAGCGTTAAACGCTCGGTAGGCCTTCACCCCGGTTGCATTGAGCGAAACCCGGCGCGGCAAAGGCCGCAACCGGCCGATTCTGTTGAAAAAGTTGACCATGGTTTCCTCTGCAGAAAAGTATGCATCCGAGATTGAAATCTTCACTTTTCGGCAGAGGCTTCCGGACTTAGATTTCACGTAGCAGCATGCAAAAAAGGCGTTTTCACCAGTCAATGATCAGGTCGTTTGGGCGGACCGACTTTTTCAACAGAATCGGCCGATTGCTGACTGTTGCAGAAGGCTGCAAGCGACCCAATGCCGATGCTAAAACCTGATTTTCTGGCGCTACCAGTCGTTCTCAAGCTGGGCAATGAGGCTCAGGTCGAACCTGCGTCATTTGTATGAGAGCTGATCGACCGTTTCCCAACGAAGGTCGTTCCTCAATGGCACAAGGCACAAGGCACAAACCCAAGCCTGGGGTAGAGCAACAGTCCAGCCGTGTTTTCGTTGAAGCAGGAGATCTGCACCTCGTTGGCTTCGTAGCGTTCGAATGCCAGGCGCGTCATTGTCTCTACGATAAACGTGGCCACGCCTTTGCCCCGAGTGGTCGGCGAGACGATGACATTGCCGATACAGCAAACGCCATTGCGTTCAGCTCGATAAAATTGGCGAATCCGACGACGGCTCCATCGATCTCAACGACAGTAGAGTCGAAGCGTTGGGTGATCGCAGCGATCAATTGCGCTTCCGTTAGCGGGTAGTGCGCTTTCGGAAAAATGAAAAACAACTCTTGAGCGTTCTGAGGAAAGTCGCAGATCGTTTTAATGTCGTCGGCCTTCACTGGCCTGTGGTTCAGTTTCATTGCGTATCCCTAAGCTCCATGAATCAGCACTCAAGCCTAATCCCAAGGTTCGCGCAGGGTAAGGGGAATTACTGGTATGTATGGGCGATTACTGCCTGTCGTGAAGGGCTGCATCCGACCCAAAGTTGACGATGGCGACAGGCAGAAATCGGCCACAAGTGGTCGTTCTAAAACTAGCGCTAATTACCAAATTTTGTTCCCTAGGGATTCAAGCCCTCTCTGTGGCGGAAGGTCTCCGACACGAAGTCGATGAAGGCAACCGCGGATGCTACCGCAAGCCGAGCATGCCGTGGCTGAAGTCCTCGATGTTGACCGTCCCTCCCATGTCCTGTGCCATATAGTCCACGCAACTGAGCAAGGTTGTTCGTGAGTTGAGTAAGATTTCGAAGAATTAAGCGAATGTTATCCGCGCCCTTCGTTGCATCGGTTATGCCCTCTGGGACGAGCTGCAGCTCCTTCGCGACTTTCTTGGTGAGATCTCCGAGATCATCGGATTTATTAAATGGAATGCTCCGCTTCGTCAGAATGGACTTGCAGCATGTTTCGATGAGTTCTTTTGCTGTACCTATCGCCAAGGCAGGGTCACGATCGATAGAATTTTCCAGACGCTCGATTTCCTTTGCCATCCAGCCAGCGTCTAAGGCCTCTGCGACTGTCTTAGCTCTAAGCACTGCGCGGGACGAGCTGCTACGCTGCTGGAACGAAAAACGTGGTCGGCCAGCGATGCGCTCCTCTTCATAGATCTCCCAACCAGTAGATCGAAGCTGATCGTTGAAGTGGAGCACCAGTTTAAGCGCCTCATCGCGATCAGGGCGGACAATGGGATGCACGATCTCGCAGAGAAACCGCAAGAACTGTTCCACTGGACCGTCAATGAGCTGAAAGCGGGTGTCAGTGTAGACCCAGTCATTTTCCCAATCGTCATTGTTGTAGCGATGCTGCCAGATATCACCCGCCGCATCTTTGAACCTGCTGTCTGTAGACGGAAGTTGCTGAAGGTCGAACAGTCGACTCAAGAACTCAACGTCGTCCAGCTGACCAAACCAGGCTACATTTTCCAAACGTAGGCCATCCAGGATGTTAACGCGGACTTGCCGCGGGAGATCTGACGCGTCCGATCGCCAGTCAGTACGCTGTTCCCTTGCCGGCACGATCTTGGCTGAATACCAATCCTGCGTTTCGGGCTCGATAGCCGTCCTCAATCGGGCGGTAATTTGCTCTTCTAGTTGGCTGCGCTTCGCTCCTAACCGGGCATAGTTTTGAGCGGGCAGCTTGAACTGCAAATCACAAATGTTTGTTCCCCCGTTCCAGTTGTCGTAGCCCGTCTGCTCAATGTGCGCGGGGTACTCGCGCACAATGGCGGCGGCTTCGCTCATACCCTCTGCGCGCAAAAGCGCGTGGACGGTAGCAAGTATTTGTTCAATCTGTTCCATCGCCCTGCCCCCATCTCGGAGTATGTGAGTTGCTGGTTGAGCATCCTGGACAAGAGATAACCAGAACGGCTCAACCAGGGTTGTATTACCGAAAACGATCAGATGGCCTGTGGACTCATGAACCGAATAAGCAGGAATGCGGTTGTGGCAACGCTAATGCGCATGAGATGAATTGTTGGCATCGCCGCGCTCAGGCGCAACGGGGTTGACGCGTCTGACATGCTCTCATCCTTGAACGGGATACGAGCGTGAGAGACCGGTATTGCTATCGCTCGGCCCAGTAAAAAATGGCCAACCGCATAGCTATCGCATCATCAGACGATACCGGATTCACCTCACGTTTACGCCTGCTCGCTAATGCTCAAACCACCCTCCGCGACGGTTGGCTTCAAAGGACTCAGCGCCCATTACCGCTTGATCGTAAACTTCATACAACCTACGAGCCTCGACGACAGCTACGTTGTTGTGGGTTAACTGGGCGACATGATTCAGAAGCGCATACAACAAGCCACAGCGATCAGCGAAGTGAATCAGCGTTGCCGTCCAACGATCTGAATCCCGTTTAAGCGACTTCTCGAAGGAATCCCCTTTCAACTCAGACGGCCATACCGAGACGTAACTAGCCGCCTCCCTGGCAAACGTTAGCAGTGCAAAGTCGGCGCCACGTATAGCGCCGCGTATGTGTGGATACAGTTCTGGGTAAAGCGGTTGAAAAGCTTTTCTGAACCCATGCTTACTCATGGAGCGGCGGTGCAACTCCACATACCCAACCGATGATGCCTTACGCTGGAAATGTGCCAGTTTCGGCTCTCCACCGCCCTGAATGTCAGCCAACAGACGACTCAGGCTCGGGTCATGCACCTTAAACTCCGACAATTCACCTTCCACACAACGTATGAAATCCGGAGTCAGATCGCACAGCAACTCGGTTGCGACAGGTGCAGGGAAACCCTCAAGTCTTTCCGAATCCCATTGCAAGGAAAGGAGCAACGCCTTGAACTCGTCGTTACTGTGGGTGCGCTGTCGAAGTCGTTGTGTGCCTTTGTGTCCTTCCAGGCGGTACTCCTTAATACCGCACAAGCCCACCAACATGCTCACCGCTGTTGCCACGTCGAGCCCGACGCTTTGGTCAGCTCGAATCGGGCGCTGCCACTCGATGAATTGCATAGCGGCCATGCGGTCACGGATCACGATATGCAGTTCGTCCTGCTCCCCAGTATATAAAGCCGCCAGCGCTATTCGCCAAACCGGGCTTTCGCAAAAGTCCACTGCGTAGGCTCTCGACGCCCGGCCCACAGCGATCATCTGAAAAAAATCGTCAATCACATCATGGCGTTTCTTATTGATGATTCTCAGATTCGCCGCACTAAAATTCGCCGCGATGAAACTTGGTAAATCACTGGTCAGCCGCTGATCTGGGTCAACCGTTAATTGGCCGTAGTCGGTGGGAGAGATCGTCGTTCCCCCGCTCTTGAGCGTTTGGGAAATCTGCTCGCTCTGATAGTCGACACGAGCGTCCTTGGGAAGGCTGTTCAACTCCTCCTCATTGAGCGCGTGCTTCACCTGTTTTTTCAGCCACGCCCGCCGCTGCAGCGGTATGCTTTCCAATTCCTCCCCCAGCGACGAAACCAACCGCGAGGGGTTGCTGAGCAGCGCAAAAAGATCCAGCTCCAACTCGGGAATGAACAAGCGATGGTAATCCGCCTCAAGGTCTTGCTCCGCTTTGGTCAGGTAAGGGTCAGCACCCACCGTGTAGTACACCTGGGCCCGAATGTGGATGTCAGACGCCACTTCAAGGTCGGCCGGTTCCATCAGTCCCAGCATCACCTGACGTAAATCTCGTCGATGCCGAACTACCTCGCTGCGCTCCGTTTCCTCAACGAGCCAGACTTCCCCGGCCAGCGTCTGGAACAATTGCTCTGCCCGTTCGCTATCAAATACGGGAAGTTTGCATGGCTCTGCCAGAACCTCGTTGATCAACTTGGCATTGACTCGGCGCAAAATCAGGCCCATGTGTGCGAGTTTGCGTAAGTCCGGATCGTCGGTATGCAGGCGGTTGAGGATGCGCTGATATGTAAATCCGCGTATCAGAGTGTGCACCACCCCTTTGAACTTGCCCTTTTCGAGCAACTCGGTAGCTTCCTGCACGGCGTTATCTTCGCTAAGGAAACGGGCCAGCAGCCGAATAAACAACGGGCTGCTGCCCCATTCTTCAATCATCCTGCGGCACAGGCGTTCCTTCACATCAATCCTGACACCGAGCAATAGCTGGTGAAGCATTGCGTATGCCGCATCCGGGCTTAAATCGCCGAGGGCGATGTGTTCGAACTTCCATTCCTGAGCTTTGAGCAGGTCATTGGGAAGTACTCGGCCGCTGAGAATCGGCCGCAGACCGAACAGTCCGCCCTCTTCCTGCACGCTTTTCAGCCAGTTACGCAGGCGCCGGTGTTCGTTCGCTCCACGCAACAACACCTCTTCGAAGGTATCTAGCACTAGCGCTATGGGCTCACTCAGCGGCAGGTGCCTGGCCATTTCCTGATGCCATATCGACCAGACACTGCTCGTAGAGTAGGCACTGCTTTCATAGCTTTCGAGAATGTAGTGCTGGCCGACCACCTCGCGAGCCTGCTCACGAAACTTGGCCAAAGATTCCGTCAGTGACGGCAGAAACTGCCCAAGCTGGCGACTGAGCTCCAGCGTCATCAGGTCAGTATCAGCCTGGGCAAAAGCCGCCCGGTCAAAGTCGAACCAAATGACTGGGACTTTCTCATCCAGCATACGACGGGCAAATGCTGCTAACAGCGCGGACTTGCCTGCACCACCAAGCCCGGTCAAATACAACGGTTCGGCCTCGTTCACGCCATCGGTGTTTTGACCGCTGAGCAGGTAATCATGCAGCTTGTTGAGTTCAACCTCGCGACCGAACAAGGCTGTGGGCAATACCACATTGAGAGAAGCCTCAAATTCGCGCAAGGCAAGCACACTACGTACCTGAGAGCTGGAAATTTGGCCAGCAGGCAACATCTCCAGAAATTGCCGGGCGGTATATAAATAGCTCAAGTCATCGGGTGGAAGCGTTTCGATATTCAAGGCTTTACCACTGGCGAGCTTGATCAGGTAATGCCCCAGCATATCCCCGGGCGCAGCTTTCGAGCGGCGGGCGAGCTTGCGCAGTTGTTTGAGATCGGGCAGCTCGCGTAACGTCGCACGTCGGTTATCGGGCGTCAGCTGCCAGCGAATGCCTTGCTCCGAGGGCACCTCGTCGCAGATGCGGGCCAGACCGCGCAAAATGTCCCGGGCGATCTCAGGCGTTTGCTGCAAGTCCACGATGGCCATGGGATCGAAAAATCCGACCAATGCAACGCTGGTCCGAACCTCAGCCAGACGCTGGGCAATGGGGCTCTCTGCGTTATCGATAGAGGAGGTCATGCAGACTCCAACGCGGGATAAACAAACTGCTGGATGTAATTGGACAGTCCCTTGAGGCCCTTGATAGGCAGCAGGCCCGCACTCATCTCGATAAGTTTCGCCTGGCGCCTGACCTCAGCCTCAGTCATCTCTAGACGGTTGCCGATCGCGTACAGCTGAAGGTATTCGATAATGTCTTGTTGGCTGACTGGCTGAATCATCTCGATGCGCAACTTGTCGGGCTGTGCTCCCTGCACGAAGCTTTGGGCGCCCAACAACAGCACCCGCAACTTTGGAACATCGGCGATTTCTTGATAAAGCTGCTCTAGGAAATGCTGCAAAGGACCAGGGGCTAAGGGGTTTACGTCCAGTTCATCAATCACCAACCAGAGCTGACGGGTCTCTGTTACGACATTAATTTGTTTGGCAAACGCCGGAAATAAAATGCCCTTGATCCAGGCATCGACAGCCGTATCGCTTTCCTCGGCCAAAGGCATAGGTTCCTGCGCGGAGTCTCTTGAAGCGGCGCGACGGATAAGCTCTTCGGCGAACGCCCTTGGCCCGAGCACTAATTCTGCCGCTTTGAACGATACAATCGAGTGCTCCGCATTGTTCTTCAGTACCGTGCGCAGTATCTCCAGGCTGAAGCTTTTACCGCTTTCCTTCTGCCCGACCACGGCAATTATCTGCCTGGTTCCCAACATGCAATCCTGGATAGCCAGTTGAAACGCTTTACGCCCGAGGATTGGCTCATGGCGATGTTCAGTGCGCCAGACCGGATCCAGTCCCAGCACCCTCTCCAGCATGCCTTCGCTTCGGGCCGCAATACAGGCGGTCGGAATCGCACCATTGATCAACTCGCCGTTGCTTTCGATACCGCACTGATGCAATGCGACCGGTTTGAAGTTCACATCCAGCAGCAACCCGCCAGAAGAGCCCGGCATGGCATTGACGGTGTGGCGTAAACGCGTCTGGTGGTCAGCGGGCCACAGCGCAGTACCGTAGCCGTAGGCGACACGCATCTCTTTGCCGTCCGGGTGTTGATACAACGTCATCTGCGATCCAGGCGCTTTTATCTCGGGCTTGTGCAACCGGTCGAGCTGGTAGAAACCGCGATAACGCCCCACTGTGCTATTCAAGCGAATGCCGGCGTAATCTAGGCATTGGTCAAACCCGTCGGAAGATTGCGCAAGAAAATCAATCGACTCCCGGCGCGGACTCTCCGTCTGGTGATAGGTACTTGAAGAGACCAGCCATTGCGGAGCAACCGAGACGTGCATTTTTTCATAAACAGCACCGACATGATCGAACTCGATTTTGATTTTTTTGTCACTGCCCTCCAATGGAACGCCATCAACTCCCAGCAGCGGCTCGATGACATGCCACGCCGTCAGAATCGCCTGTGGCCCCACCAGAAATCCTGTGCCGTAACTGACCTCCCCATTGCCGTCTTCGACCACCACTCGACAGACCCGTCGCACCGCCTCCAGCCCCGCACGGGTCATTGCCTTGGCGTCGAGAAAACCCAGCTTGGGCTGAATAACCTTGTGCAGTTTGATCTTCAGCTTCTCAGCGGCCGGTTCATTGCCCGCATTCAGACCGCCCACGGACGTCAATTGCAAACACAGCTCATCCAACCACTTTCCTTTTTGGGCTTCGACAAAAGCGGCGTAAAAAGGATCGCCATTCTGACTACTCAAAGCCTTCAACACCATGAAGGCATCTGCACCATGAAGTCTTGCAAGAATGTCGTAGATCGCACAAAAACCATCGTCGGACAGCACGACGCTTTTAGCCAAAAACTCCAATTGCGAATCAATCGGCTCCGGCATCGTCACACCCAATTGAGCTTGGCGCGACTTATTGGGTTGTCACCCGCCCCCACCGCGCCAATACCATGGGCATAGTTTTCCCTCAGCCAGCTACCGCCGAAGTGCAGCCCTACAACACCTTGCGGCGAATTGAAGTTGATGAGCGGCGAGCCTGAGCATCCACCCAGGGTCGTTGCATCGTGAGTAATGACAGTACGCCCATTGTCGCGGGGCATGATCCCGACGCCTTGCATGATGATGCCGGGAGACAGATATTTGGTGCCGTAATCCGCCCCGAACAGTTCGTTGAGTCGGGTCGCGATTTGCGCGTCGATTGCACCCGCGGCTGTGCGTGGCAGCTCGCCCGGACGGCCAGGATAGCCAGCGAGGAAAACCTGACTGTTCACATCCGCCTTGGACGGGTTTTTCACTAGGCTCATAGGCGTTGGCAGGCTCTGCTGACCGTTGGAGCTTTCCACCTGCAACAACGCCGCATCCAGGCAGGAAAGGTCGGCCATGTTATCAGGAATCTGCTGCGAACCCGCGCCAATCACCTCGGTGATGCAAAAGCGCGTCGCTGTGGTCAGTGAGCTAGGTTCGTCGGCAAAATCGATGGTCACGTCATTGCTGAGCATGATCCAGTCTTTCGGGTTATTGCGTTGCGGAACTGGGGCGGCGAAGGCTTGTAGGACATGACGGTTGGTCAATAACACGCCGTCGCCAATTAAGAAGCCCGTGCCCACATGGATACCACCGACATCGATGCGACCGATGCGGGCCAAACGGTCTTGAAGGCTCTGGTCGTTCCTCATCAGATACAGCGTGTCGGACCAAGTGGCGGCTTCCGGATGATCGGAATCCACGTCGTTATCGCGCACCCGCAAAGTTGGTCGGCCGGTCATGCGGACCAGCGCCTCAAGCCCCACGGTTGTTGCCGAACCGGCTTTTGTACCTTTTACATAACTGTCGAGATCCTGCTCCACTGTCCCGACCAACTTGCGACGAATGTCCTTGCTGATTCCCGAGCGTGCATCAAGCAGGCGGGTAAAACGGTCAAGCTGTTCGTGCTTACCGGTGCCCCGCAAGTAATCCCGTGCGAGCTGGGGACTGAACCCTTGTGCACTCTCCAAACCCAAGGCCTTCGTTGGCAAGGCAAGGCTTATGCGTTTGTCCTGGAACGACAGCGGTCCGGTACTCGGCAAGCGCGCCAGGCTAGTATGGCCGGGCGCTTCGGCAAACCGCCGCAGGCGCAAGTCGGTGGACTGATGAATATGCTCATTCAACTCAACCGACGGCCGGGTCGAAAACCATTTCGACTCCGCATTCAGGCCTGACGCAGTACCTGTGGCACGGGCCTGAGCCAGCGCGATGGCGGCGATTTCCGTTTCGTACTTGGCGAGGCGCAGGGCCGGGTCAATGACTGCAAAACCGTATTCCTGATTGAGCAAGGTCTGAACGTCACGCTCGGGACCACCCAGCGACTCGACATTCACGACGGGGATGTCACTCAACGCCAACTTCAACAGCCCATCAGCCGCCACCAACCCACGGCCATAGTTCTCAGCATCCCACACCTCTGGCTGGCGAGAGGTGGCTAGCAGTGCGCCCTTGAACAGTTGCTGCACGGTGACGCCATGTTGCGTTGCATGGTCGATCACCTTGTCGCGACCATGATGGGCCAGCCATAACGCGGCTACACCCGCAGTGAGCGCAGTGGCAAACGATGTTCCCTGCCCCGGCTCCACGACGTCCGTAGGCTCGGTCGAAGCGTTGCGTTGTGCCCGCCAGACCTGTTCGGCCGGTGCCGTGATATCGACCGCCTCCCCTCGGCAGCTGCCAATCCAGGTGCCGTCTTCGACGTTCGAACCACCAACGGCAATTACCTCGTCATAACGGGCCGGCCAGACCACGATGCGTGCGCAGTTGCCGGCCGCAGCAATGACGATCAGGTTGGCGTTCACCGCTTCACGCACTGCCGCATGCAGGGCGCGGCTTGGAACTCCGCCGAGGCTCATGGAAATGACGTGGCAACCGACCCGTGTCGCGTGGGCAATTGCCTTGGCCACGGGGGCTGCGTTGAAGATTTTGACGTTTTCGATGCAACGAATCGGTGCGATTTTTGCCGCGGGTGCGGCGCCGCACATCTGCGCGGTATCGCGACCAGCAAGGACGCTGGCGGTCGCCGTGCCATGTCCGGGGTTGCCCATTTTTGGCGAAAGTGGATCGGTGGGGTTCGGATCGTTATCGATAATGTCGAAAGCCCGGGATAGGTCGAGCATTTCTTCACCAATCTGCACATGCTCGGTGATCCCGGTATCGGCTTGCGCGATGATAATGCCATTGCCACGGCTCAAGGCCCAGGCATCCACCACGCCCGCCGACTTCAAGGCCCAACGGCGATCCGGCGGCGGTGCTTTCTTGACGATACAGGTCGCCTCCAACCACTCGAGCGCCTCGGTGGCGGCTTCTTCACCCGGTTCGACAGGTTCGGTATAGAAGCCCGTCCCAAGATCGGGCTCGGCGGATAGTAGATCCAGCGCATTGGCGAGGGCATAGCCAATGGAAAACAATTCGCGGGACGGCAGTGTGCGTTCGACGCCCAGGCAACGCAGCACCAAAAAGGATTCCAGCAGGGTATCTAGCGGCTGCAATTTCAGATTCGTCGAACCCAACAACGCAGTAATGCGACCCTGTTCGGCGTTGATATCAGGAGGGGTTCTGTACTCAAGGACAAACCGCAGTTCGTCTGGCGGGAAACCGTCGGCCGCCGCTACGGTCTGGGCCTGATTCAGAAGCTTGCGCAATATAGCCAAGTAATCCATCACTCTCCCCTTCTATCCCTAGAAACAGCACTAAAAATATACGCCATACTGCCGCCGGCCGGGCGGTCAGCGCAATAGCGATGTGCCGCTATCGAGAATTTCCGCCCAACGGTCCATTGCGCAAAACCTGTTGTCCGAGATTCGTTTCTCGCAATACATCGAGCAACGCTTGGGCCGCCGTCGACGGTTTGTGCTCGGGCTTGGTCAGTACACCAATGGGCGGCTCGACCACCGATTAGAGCAAATAGGGGACCACATGCGCTCGCGGTCGCCGAACCCCGTCAGGTTATGACAACCAGTTAGCTCTGGAGGTGGCCATTATGGAGTTGACACTGCTGGTTGAGGAGCAAGAGGGTGCAGAAAATGGGCAGAAACATCCGTGGAGCACTGGAGACAATCGGTGAAAACGCCAGCCATATTAAACAAGGCCTGGCTCGACTGAGGAGACAGGACATCGGTTAACGGATTGCGCGCCAAAGGCTCATCGGCGGCCATAATGAGGCAAACGATGATTCAAATAGCCATCCTTACGAGAATCTCGGGTACTAGGGCGGCCAAGCGTCACAGGCATATTAGTGTTTTCGACAGGGTCACGCATCCTGCCTATTCTTCCGGGGTCCCTCGCACCAATCTCCATTCTACTTCAGCGATGCTGTCAAATGGACCTGATAGGCTGGTGCTACAACGCTTTTGCCCGGGCACCCAAAATCAGCTCTAGAGGTCTCGCTTTGTCCAGCAAGAAAATGTCATCTACCAAGGGTACATTTGATCAAAACACTTGGTACCTATCAGTAAGCCATCACGAGGGCTGACCCATGAAGCTCCGGATAGGAATCACCGGTGAAGGTCTTAGTCTATGTTTCGGCGAACCAGAGTGTCAGCGACTTGAACCATCCGTAGACGCTAATCAAGTCTCGCCCAGACGCAACTATGTCTACGCGCACTATGATGAGAAAGGCACACCCTTCTATATCGGAAAGGGGGAGGCAAGACGGGCATGGGACAACTCGCGCCATCGGCTCTGGCATCGATATGTAGCGCGTCACCTCAAAGATAAGTACACGATCCGCATACTCGCAGACAACCTCTCTCCTGCGCAGGCCGAGAATCTCGAAAATGAATGGATTGCCCAAGAGTCAGAGACCCTAGTCAACTGGATCAACTTTGGACGAAAGACTGATTTCGATGCTCTGAATAAGTACCAAGCACTTCGCAATGCAAACCGCGAACTCATTGTAGCGACGCGCTCATTGGAAAAGTCGGACCCAGAACTCGCCATCTCACGCTACTACCAAGCCATTGCCGACACCGAGGCATACGCTTCACTGCAACTTGAGCGCGGATTGATCGGTCTCCTGCTGGATGAGGAAAGGCAGGAGTTCGGCTACTCGGGTGAACTGCAAGCTCTTGATCGTCTCACACTCTGCCTTACGTACCTTGGACGCGCCCTTGAAGCTCGGTCTGCGACAGAGGAGTACTTTGCAAAATATCGTGCCGATCAGGAGCTTCGCCTTGCCGAGTCGATCAAGAAGCGTGTTGCTAAAGCAACCCGGTCATAGCGACCACTATACTGGCTGTTGCGCTGATGAGTGATCACCTAATTGGTTGAGTAAAAGGGCCGCTGCTATGATTTCTTCTCCATTACGCGGGCAGCTGATAGGAGAGGAAAAATGGACGATGGCGGCAAGGAAATCGAAAAGGTACTGGGTCAGTTTGATAAAAGGTTTCTCCAGTCCCTGCAAGCACTGAATCAGCGCATGGCAAAAGCTATACCGACATTTGACCTATGCACACCCAAATTTCGCTCGCTCGTTGATCGAATAGCTTCAATCGACTGGGAAGCTGTTCAGACAAAAATGGACGAGTTCCCGCAGCGTTCGAAAGAGGCTATGGATATTGCCTCAGCAAAAGGTTGGTTTTTCGCTTGGACGGGCTCCCTCCGAGAAGCATACGCAGTTACTGATCAGCTCCGAAGTATTGATGAAGAGCAGGTCAACGAGTTCATGGCAGCACATTACCGATCCAAGGTGGATTGCTTATCTGAAAACCTATCGAAGCAGTTCCCTGCTAGAGCGGTAGCGATCAGCGCAGCAGTAAGAGCCCACAAGCGCGCAGATACAGACGGCTACACGTTATCGATCCCAGTATTCATTGCTCAAGCGGATGGCATGATTTCGGAGATTCTTGGAGCGGTTTCTGCCTTGCAGAAAGTGGGCAGCAAGCTTACAAAGCAAGGAGCAAAGGAGGGAGAAACCAGAGCAGCCTATGCTTTGAGAAATAAGGTTGCCGACGAAGAAGACCTAAACTACGTAAACCCTATATTGGCTCTTCACGACTTGGACTTTTTGATGAGCCAAGGGGACAGGGCTGCGTCTACTCAATCCTCAGGAGGTGAGTTTTCTGCGCTGAATCGCCACCAGGTAATGCATGGAGAAGTGTCTGACTACGGAACCGAATTCAATAGCTTAAGAGCTTTTTCTTTTCTATGTTTCATTGGGTTACACCTACCTGCTTTTCTTAGCTGGAAGGGCCAGGATAATGTCTAGCTGAGGTATCAGGCCCTGCTATATGCGGGGTTTGCTTTTCTACTGAACCCCTTCCTCTAAAGCTCCCCTCACATACCGCCGCACCAAGGCGGCATGACGATCAAGGTACTCGACAAGAGCCGTAATCAAAGGAATGTCTTGCCTCACGGGACGTCACTCTTGCTCACCTGAATCCCGCGAGAGTCATACCATTTCCGCCCAATGTTGATGGCGGCATTCTCATCCGCGTGCATGCCTCGCTGACCGTTGACGATCTTGCCCATTTTGCAATCGGTAAAGGCGCAGGTGTACCAGCTCTGCTTGGTGTCAGAACCACTACCGCTAGACCGGCGAAGCTTCCTCTTCAGCTCTCGAATGACTGCCTCACGAGTTTCCTCGATGGACCCGCCCTTTGAGGCAGCCGTTTCGAGTACAGCCTTCATCTTCACATCGAAAACCTCGCCCAACTTCAGGGCATGCCCATTGACCTCGGCATTGAAGTAGCGCTTTCCTGCCAGAGAGACAGTTTTGATAGCAATATCGTCGAGGCGAGCCAGTTTGACTAGCTCGATAGGGTTCTTGCGGCAGCAGGAGCAGGTTTGACTCGTGCCATGGGATTGAACACCAGAACCGGGATACAGCTTCAGGGGTACTGACTTTCCCAGATTTTTGGGCTTGGCATATTTCCGCTTTCTGATATCCGCATCTTCGCCATCAGGCTCCGTTTCCATTTCCGTCGTGTGATCATGCTCCTGTAGGTAAGGGTGAACCCAAAATACTCCTCCTTTCCAATGATTTTTCCGGGCAATCAGGTGAGCCTCTACACCGAACTCGCCCGGCATGTAGGTGTTGGAGACCGCCTTGTAAATTCGGTCGATCTCCTTCGCACCTTGGTTCAGGTTCTTTAGGTTAGATTCCAGAATCGGGAATGCCTTGTAGTGATGGCATAGCGATTCAATGATATGGCAAACATCACCTACTACGGCCTTCCGCATTTCCTGAAGATCGCGGCTTTGGGACTTGAACAAACCCTTCTTCATGTCGGCGTGTCGATGCTTTCTCACGCGATCAATGAGTCTGCGTATGCTTCCAATGGCGATTGCGCCACTCTCCAGATTGCCCTCGGCATCGTGGATCAATTCACCTGAGCGCGCGTCGAATACGGCGTAACCGATCCCCGCCTCACCTTGATCTATTGCGATAAAGCGATCAGCCCAGGGGAATCCGGTGGATTCCAATTCCTTGATGGCAAGCGGAGTGACAACTACCACGCTGCACTGGTCGATGGAAGTTGAAACATTGGTGACCTGAGGAAGCCCGTTTATGATCGCCACGCTGGCCTCATGCTTGAGGGCCACGTCGAAGTTCAGAGTAATGCCAGACACTTCGACGTCACCCACTAGCTGTCGATCCAGTAGGCCTTTTCGCTGGCTGGTCCCGCAAAGACGGATAGCAAGGCTTGCCTTGGGCTTGTTGGAAGGGACTACCCCAGGCTTGCAAGAAGACAGAAAACCTCGGTCCTTCGTGAACGTCAAACCGTCGAACGCTTTAGGCTCGCCGAACTCTTTCTTGTTGACCAAGAAAACCCAGTCATGCGGGGATTGGCGAAGCAGTTGATGAATACCGGCCTGATTGCTCTGCCACCATAGGGTGCCCATCTTCCGCATCGACTCTACAAGCTCGACAACTTCAACGACTGAAGGCACAACGTCATCATGTAGATCAGCTAGAACCTTGGCTGCCGGATGACTGAGCACTTTCAGGCTGGGCGGAATGTCCCATAAGCGCGCTTTCGGGGTGTAGGTCAAGCTACCGAAACCACTTGATTCGAAGGGCAGCTTGATTCGCGTGTCACTCCGCAGTAAGTGGAACGACTTGCCACGCATACAACCTACCACGGCCAGATTGATCAGATCATTCAAAACCCGCGTCTGCATGACAGGCGCATCAAGTTGCTCAAGGAGTCCGCGTTTGGCGTGTTCGGAAAAGGCTTCAATTCGGTCGCGACTCGTTGTAAAGCTGAATTCGCCATCCTGTAGTCGAGATGTGCACATGAACATGCGTTCAGCTAGAAGATGAATGTAATCCTTAAAGAGCTGCTGGCGATCAGAAAGCCTGGGCTCATCGAGGTTACGAGCAAGGCGTTCCAGCGTGGACTCAATGACGGAGAACACCTCACCAGCTGAAGGCATACGGGAGAGGTAGAGTCCTTCAGGTTTACTCTCGCGCCTATCCCAGACCGGAATTTCGACGCCTCGATATGTACTCTTGGGGTGCTTGTACAGTCGCCCCAGCCCCAGGCGAATGATCTTATGACTCTGCTTGCGATTGATAACCCCATGATCGCGTAACTCATGGATTATTAGATTCTGAGTGATCGTGCTGAGCCGTCCGCATGCGGATACCAACCGAAATAGGCAAAGTCGGCTGCCGCGCTCCGCGAAGTCGATGTCTGCGATTTCTTTAGGGCCGCTGATATGTCGCTGGTAATCGACTCGCGCCTTTTCCGCGAAGGCATGATCAAGTGATTGAGTTCGCCCAGAGGCTGCTACATCACAGATCATCCGGGTGATTTCAGCGAGAAATTCCGACGCAGAGTTGAACATGTCTTGCTCGGTGTTCAACTCGTTGGCGAAGTCCGGGACGCCACCACCAAAGCGGATCAGGCGACTGCTTTTTTCCATCTGATTAAGCAGCTCTCTGCCACTGGAGCAGCCATGCAGTTTTGCATAGTCATCAAGGGGAATCTTAGTCTGTAAGAGCGTCCTGAAGCCGCCTGCGACATGCCTGTAGACTTCTGCGAAGTCTTCAAGTACCGAGATAGCAGCTCCGTCGAAGGTGAAGCCTGCAATGCCTCCCTGGAGCCCCACCAGAACCATCTGGGCAACTTCCGAACATTGCGCGAGCCTTTCCAGTTCCTCCTTGAAAGAGTCACGGGAATACAACTCAAGGTTGAATCGCGCTTGGTTGTTTGGCAGATCAAACTCATCAGACCAAGAGAGCCTGGCGCAGAACTCACAGGTCTGAAGCAAATCAGCGAGACGGTTCCTATGGTTAGTTGACCATGAGACAAACTTGCCGGCCAACTGCGTTCGGTAGTTTTGCCAAGGCTCACCGATGGCGTTATCCGAAGCGATCAGTTTTTTTGCGACAGCATTGATGACGCCTACGGCCTCGAGTCGATTGCCTTGTTTGGGGATTCCGAAAATCGTAGCAAGTTTGTCCAACGAGGCTGAGCCCAAGACAGCCAATCCACCTTTTGGATTTAAGAGCCAAGAGAGATGGTTTCCATGCCCGGGATCAATCAGGCGATCAAAGTCTTTTCCACGCGCACCACTCTGGGCCAGCACCATATAGGCTCGGTGAAGGTCATACCCATCATTCTGAGGAATCAGGCAGATGGCTGATCGGTCGTATGCCCAGGTCGAGTGGGCCGGGAAGCTGCCCAAATCAGCATGTTCGGCTCGGCCTATGACTACGCTACTCTCAGACTCAATCTTAGCTAGGATCAGTTCGAAAGCGTGATCGCGGCCTTTTCTTAACGCCTTCCAGGACGCATACGAGTCGCCACATTCGAACCTTTTATAGAGCGCCTGCGCTAAGCCTTGCAGAAAGTCGTTTGCGCGGGTGACTTGATTCTCGGCGTTTTCCAAGGGAGGGTTAACAGCGAATGCCTTCGTCACCCACTTCGACATGGTCTCCTGAGAAAATGGAGCCGTGCCAGGGCGAGACTGGGCATGCGCATGCCGCCTCAATTCCTCTCTTGAGCATTGAAGGGCCCCGGAGATGAGGGTCAGCGCGTCGTTAAATTTCCCGGAAAGCTCCGGGTGGCCATCTCCTTTCCCGGCTCCGGCAAACCTGGCTTGAGCGATCTGCGCTTGCGCCAAGCTGGCGAATGGTCGGAATCCCGCCAGAATCATCGTAATAGGGAGCGTCATCAAGCCAGCTGTTTGAGGGGTGAAACCCAAGGAGGCTATGGTATTACTTGCCCGCATCAAGCAGTCGACGCGAGGGATCACCCCTTCGACAATTTCACCAGGCCATAAGATGACTTCTCGCGAAACGGAGCGCTTGCCCACAGCGCTTGCAGAGAGAGCACGGCGGATGTTCTTGTGCTCAATCCCACCCAGTTTTTCATAGCTTCGCGACTCCTTGCCATGCAGACCGGTCTTTGCGCGAGCATTGATACGTTGTTCGAGATGATCTTTAGTACGCGACATAATACGTACCACCTAATCTGCGATAGTCGTTGACAGCCTGTTAACGCGAAGACTAAGTTTCAAATCTCGTTGCGGAGCAAACGGATCGCATCCAAACCTCGATCCGCAACCATCTGGTGAGATGCCGAAATTCGCCACTTTTGTATTGAGCTACCCATACGCGGCGATGGAAGAGGATTTCCTCAAGACAGGAGAGCCAGTCCACGACCTTTCCCTTGTTATTGGCTGGCCATGTCTAAATGGATTTTGGATGGGTTAATGGTCCAATTTCCATACCTATCCCCACTGCGATTTCAGCTAAATTCGTTGATCATCTCAAGAGTTTAGCTGTAATACAGCCAAACTTTCGGGATGAACTGAGGAATCCACATCTCCTTTCTACCCAGACTTTCGGGATGAACTGAGGAATCCGCATCTCCTTTCTACCCAGACTTTCGGGATGAACTGAGGAAAAAAGGCCTTTCACATGGCCAGACTTTCGGGATGAACTGAGGGCACCACAAGGCTTTCCCCGCCAGACGTTCGGGTTGTCCCTGAAAGTCTAGCAGTGGTGTGCCAGCAAATTTGTATGTCAGATTGCGGATTCCACGACATTCGGCCACCCATTCCAGTTTTATCCGGCCGGATATTCCACGCGCATCCGGCCACCTCCTCTGCGGCCATCTGTCAACACCGGTTGAAAACTGACCCACCCTACCGAAGTAACTGACCCACCCCGGCGGTGTCTGAAGTCTGTTTATCGTCGCGGCGAAGCCGTTTCTCTCGACACCACCTGACCCGATTTCAGATTGTCCTTCAGCCGATAGCTCTGTCCGCTGACCTAGACAATTTGTGCGTGGTGCAGAAGCCGATCCAGCAGTGCAGCGGTCAGTGTCGAGTCGTCGGCGAACGTCGTTGCCCACTGGCTGAACGGCAGGTTGCTGGTCAGCACCAAACTGCCATGTTCGTACCGTTTGGCGATCACAATGAAGAACAGTTGGTTTCATCACGGCCGAACGGTAGATAGTCGATCTCGTCGATCAGCAGCAGTTTCGAGCGTTGAACAACACGACTGAAATACTGAGCCAGCCGCCCTTGATGGTGCGCGGCGACGAGCTGCAAAGTCAGGTCGGCAGCAGAGGTGAATCTGGTAGAGATGCCCGCCATGATCGCCCGATGAGCCAGAGCGCTGGCCAAATGTGTTTTACCACCACCCGCAGGCCCAAGCAGCACCACATTTTCCTTACGCTCGATAAAGGCGAGCCCGCCCAGTTCCAGGATCTGACTTTGCGGAGCGCCGCTGGCGAATTTGAAGTCGTATTGTTCAACCGTTTTCACCGCCGGCAGTCCGGACTGCAGCAGCGCTTGCCGCCGCCGCTCATTCCGCGCGCGATCCTCACTCAGCAGAAGTTGTTCCAGGAAGTCGGCATAGCTCGTTTCTTTTTCGGCGGCCTGCTGGGCCAGCGCGGGCCAATCCGTAGCGAAAGTATCGACTTTTAACTGTTGGCAAAGCGACTCGATGCGCAGGTATTGAAGGTTCATGGGCGCACCTCAAGCAGCGCCTGATAGACCGAGAGGGATGCTGCAAACTTTCTTTCTACCGGCATTGGCTGGACGAACGAAATCACACTGCTCGGCCCCTCCTGAAACTCGGGTATGAGGGCCGATCAACCCACGCCGCAATGACGGCTAGTGCGCGGAAAACGAGGCAACAAAACCTGAGTATCGACTACTCGACTGGATACCTAGTTTTGAGATTTTACGCTTTTGCACTGACTACTTATCGGTTACCTGAGTGATTATTTGCTTGCTATTTATTCGTTTACTTAAACGACTAGCTAGAGTAACGCTAATAGCAATAACTTTTCTCAAAAGCGATAATCGGATAAAACTCTCAAGATATTGATTTTATTACTAATCACCTAAAAAGACGCAAACAGACCCGCGAAGACTTTGCTTGACAAACAAGTCACCAAGTCAACCAAGAACACTTAGCGACTTAATTTTTTAGGGTTTTCGATGCAAGTTATTATCACTTAGAAAACTCTCGCTTTTTTAGCCTTCCTTTCTAATATAAATAAATAATAATTCAATATTAATATATATAAGAAAAGGTAGCTAAAAGTAACGGGCAAAGCTCTGCCCTGCGGGAGCAATTGAGCCCTTCCTGTCGGTTCCTTTCGGGCAGCCGTAAACCTTCGGTCAGCTTTCCAACCGGCCGCAGTTTCGTTCGTGCTTCAGTCCTGCGGCTAGTGTTTCGTCACGCTCATCGCTTACCTTCAATGGCAAGGAGCATCTGCCTTTCTGCACAGCGGACTTGGGCGCGGCCACCTGCCCCCTTCGCGTGGATGATCCTGCACAGGGTTTGTCAGTCCGCGTTCACCAGCTAAGGCGGTGCCCCCCGGTCGGGAGTCATCTAGCAGGCGGAACAGTTCCGAGCGGTTCAGCTTCATACCGGATTCGTTTTCCGGGTAGAACTCGGCGATGAACTGGCCATATTGCTCACCAAATGCTCCGAGCAATTGCCGATTTTGCTCAACGCCCTGCTCCAAGGTGGAGGCGCGAGAGTACGCTCGGACCAGAGGGGGTGTCGGTGGGCATAAGACCTCCACCAACAAGTATGGGGGGCTTGGGCACGGCAGAAAAATCCGAATTGACGCCTTCATAGTTCAGAAGTGAGCGGGACGGTTGTCGATCCCCTCGCGCTGCCGTTCCAGCATCATCTCCCGCTCAAACTGGGCAGGCGGCATCCAGGATATGGGGGGCCTCCCGTGTCGGCTGGAGGTGTAGTTACGCCGGTTTAGTGGAGCAGCTTGTAAATCACGGTCATGATCACGGCCATGACACAGTAGAGCCCAGTCACCACGGCCATCGGATACCAGAAGGTTTCGCGGGTGAACTTGCTGGCATCGGCAATCAGCTTGCTGGCTTCGGTATTCAACTTGCCAACCTCGGCGTCGAACTTACGGGATTCGGCATTTCGTTTGATGGTGTCGTCTATCAGCTTGGCGATTTCGGTGTGGATCTTTTCCAGTTCAGCAGGACTGATGCCATGGCTTTGCATGGTGTGCCTTCCTTCTCAGGTGAGGGTCAGAGCCCGACCACGCGGCAAACGGCCTCGAGCGTGTGGTCGTCGCATTCGCGGACAATGCCCAGCGAGAAGCCAGGCTTGCGCGCTTCACTGTCGGCGATGACCAGCAGGGCGAAGGCCTTGCGCATGGCATCGGCCTTGGTGATGCCACGGTATTCGGCAATGTTGGTGAGCGCTTGGTCGATCTCGTCCGACAAATAGAGGTCCATACTAGGCATAGCAGATACTCCCTTTAGGTTGTGTGAAAATTATACTGCAAGATGCCATAACTCCCACTCAGCCCTGGTCGGATCAGAGCATCCGGCTACTTATGCCCTGCACGTTACGACCGCCGCACTGCGGGGCCGTCGCGCTTGGCGGCGTTGTACCGCACGCGATAGCCTACCGGCAGCCCGGCGTGCAGGTAACGCTCGCCGTACTGGTCGCCTTCGTTGAAGCCGTTCGGGGGTTTGCTCATACATGGCGGTGACTCCTTCTTGTTAATTGGCAATTGCTAGTTCGTGGGCATGCCAACGGCTTCGCAGAGGCGTTCGTATACCACCCCACTCGGGCTGTTGAACTCGCCGACGCGGAACAGATAGGCTAGCGGGTGGACGATCAGGCACAGGGCCGGGTCGTCGAGGATCAATCCAGTGTCAAGGTGCTAGACCTCGGCTGTGAATTTGTCGAGGCTTTAGTGCAGGGCGCGGATCAGCGAAACCGGATTGCAGGCGCCCTGCTGGGCGATGACGGCTACATGGTTGCTGGTCATGGCAGCTCTCTCGGGGGTTAGGCTGCGATGGGTTACAGCAGGCCCGGCTGTCGGGCCTTGCTCAACAGTGTCTCGGAGCTGGGCAGCAGCGCACCAATGTTGCCGAATGGACGTGGTCGAGGACCAGCGCCACAACGCTGGCGATATACCCTCCATAGTCCTGCGCGGCTAGGTCCGCGCGAACGGGAAGTGCAATGGGGTTCATATGTCCTCCAGTGGGTAGTTTCGGTCCCACGGAAAAATACAAATAATCGTGTTCCTAGCTATTGCGCGGCGGCGCACTCGGTGCTCAGGGCGCGGGCGTTCGCCAGTTCACGGTAAACCGTGGCCTGCCCGAGGTTGAGTTGCTTGGCGATCGCCGCTTTCGTCGTGCCTTCGTCGGCCAAGCGCAGGATGGCCGCGCGTTTTTCCTCAGCGATCGGTTTGCGCCCCTTGTACTTGTTCTCCTTCTTCGCCTTGGCGATTCCTTCACGCTGGCGTTCGAGCATCATCTCCCTCTCGAATTGGGCAATCCCCCCTAACACGGTCAGAATCAGCTTGCCGGTGGGCGTGCTGGTGTCCAACCCCAAATTGAGGATCTTGACCTCAACCTTCTTCAGCTCCAGTCGGCGCAGGGTCTGCAGCAAGTCGGTGATCGAGCGGGCCAACCGGTCGAGCTTAGTGACCACGAAGGTATCCCCTACGCGGGCAAATTCAATGGCCGCTTCCAACTGGGCACGCTGAGCGACGGACGACACCTGCTCCTTAAATACCTTTTCACAGCCGCACCGTTCTAGCTCGCGCAGTTGGGCCTCGAAGCCGGCCTCTTGCTCGATGGTTGAGGTACGTGCATAGCCTATATCCATGGGTTTTCTCCCATATACGTTTAAGACCCTGTGATAACTCACCTCTCAAAAACGAAACACCACTTATATGAGAGGATTAGGCAGTATTTCGTCGGCTATCACAGGGGCCGGCTCTATTTGGAGATTGTCTAGCGCTTCCTGTCGCACTAGCAGGCAGTGCGCCAATGCCCAGGCGATTGGCGCGCCCAAGTTGCCGCACACTTCGCGACCTTTTCCGTCAGTAACTGCACATCGATGGGCACACCACGCGAACGGGTTGTATCTGCTGCTATTTAGGCGCAGCGTTGCAGATAGTTTTCGTGAACGATCCATCTAGGGCAATCCAAACAACTGTCCATAGGCCTCTGGAAAGAGCAACAAACCAGCCGTCAACACAAACCGACTCACATTACAGTGTCGCGCACTTTTCCGAGCCACACCTTTCTGCTTTAGACAACTAATACGCCAAGAAAGCAGCCACCCACAAAAACATTTAAGCACAACCATAACAACATAAAATAAATATTTAATTACTCACTATATTATTTTGAGATAAATAAAACCACCAACCAAACATCAATTAAATCATCAATACCATGCCAACCAACTACCCCACCCACGACTTTTTCAATACCGTTTATCTGAAGGAACAACATTAGACCCCATCACCATACTCACCAACCACAAAATCCCAGCGGTACTGAGTACAAATCTCAAAAACCACACAAAATTAAAAAACCACAACTACCAATAACGCCTTACTTACGAAAGATACGCTTACCCCATCTTGATCCACACTTAAAGCAAGCACACCAACGAACAAAGACAAATAGTAGCTAACTATGCAACCACCCAAGGACTATCAGCCACGCTAAAAATATGTCCATTGAAACACTAATAACAATAGATTTAGAGAGACGAAAGTTCGAGTTCAAAAAGACAAATACTACCAAAACGGGCTGGAACGATAAGAAAACTCCGAAAAAGTTAGCCAAGGATGCCCAGTACCAGCAAAAGATCAAGTGTTCGCGAGTTTCAGAGTTTGATGCGGAGCGTACAGCGGTCTCTCAACGCACCTTGGCTTTTTATGGGCACAGCTCGCCCATATAGCGTGCCCCCAGCTTTCGACAAAAAACGGTCAGCGTTACCCAAGCAAAAAAGCCCTCGTTTTGCAGGATAATCCGAGCAGAGAAATGAGAATCAATCATTCACCTTCATCTTGCCGAGATCATGGCTAAATGAGCCATGCAGCCCGCCGATTTGTACTACCCCTACCCCCCTGCAGCCCAGTGATTACGGGGCTCTCACATTTTTTTTCATACGAAAATCAAGAGTTGGTTAATACTCAAATTACTCGCTGATAGCGCAAGCAAGCACAAATAACTGATAGGAGCTAGGCGTATGAATACCAAGAACGCATCCGCTAAAAAGCCCGCTTGGGCTGCTGACGATATTGCTATCAAGGTCGTCAAAACTGGCACTCTCAGCTACGAACGCTTGACCATGGTAGTCGGTGCTCGAGATTTCCAGCACCAGCCCGCCACCCTGCTCTACGACGCTCTGGCACTGAGTTACAACCAAGCAGAGCCGGGAGACCTGTTGATGGTAGCGCTGCCAAATCGCCCATCCACCAGCAACCTCCGCAAGATTCTCGAAGCTCGGGGAGTGAAAGAATGCGACTACCGATTGTTCCGTCCAGCGTACGACGAAAACGGACAGCGCTATCCAAATCAAAATCGCCCCCTAGTTTTGCAACGCATCACTGACAGAGTAATGAGAATTATTCAACCATTCCCTGCTATGGCTAAAAACATGGCAAAGGAAGCCGAACAGCGCGGTATCCGGTATAGCTTCATGCAGTCTGAAACGCCCGTAATCGCTGCGTCGGGAGATTTTTTTCAGGCAGGGGATCAGGACCTCGCTTCTACTTAAATTGTAGGTCTGGTCATGAGTGACCACCCCAAAAGAGGGTGGCACTAGTACCGGACTAGTCCGGGCCTATTCCTCTCCTTCCGCCTTCCTATATCACCCCCCTGTTTTTTTGGGGGGGACCATCGGAGCGTCCAATGAAAACTAATAAGAATCAATACATAACTTATGGGCAGCGTCTAACCGCCGAAAGACGTTTGGCTCTAATTCGCAGGATGGCCAGAGTTCATGGCTTGACTCAGCTGAAGCTTGCTCATCTCACCGGCTACTCGCTCAGTACCGTGCATGGCTGGTTCTCCAATTGCACTTCTGCTCGGCACAGGAGAGTAACAGCCAAGGCAATCGATCGCCTGCTGCTGGAGTTACCTATTAGTCGCAAAACCAACAACAAGTCAGCGAGGGGATGATGTATCACTATTATCAGCGATCTGAGCACGATGCGTGGTTCCTCCTGTCCTGCCGCCCCGAAGAAGACCCGGTCGAGCTGGCCAAGGCGCAGGGCGCGAAGAAGCTCACCATCCTCGCCCTGAACGAGATGGTCAACGATGGTACCGAGGCCGAACTGCCGCGCAACCGCGACAAGATTGGCTACCGGGGCCCGCTGTACTTCGACATCGACTGCAAGGATGACCTCGGCCAGGCCATCAGCAGCGGCCAGGAGCTGCTCGGCAAACTAATCCGCATGGGCGTGCCGAAAAGCTGCATCGAGATCTACCTGTCGGGCAGCAAGGGCCTGCACATTCTGGTCAGCGAATTGCTGTTCACGAGCAAGCGTTTCACCCTGCGGCTGCCGGAAATTTACAAGGAGATGGCCCGCGACCTGTTCGTCATTGGCGTCGACTTCTCGGTGTACAGCAGCGGCCGAGGCAATAGCTTTCGCATCGTCAATCTGCAGCGCCATGACGGCAAGTACCGGGTGCCCGTGACCCCGGATGAGCTGGCTGAGCTGACCGTCGAGCAGTACCGCGAGTTGGTCCAGGCGCCTCGGCAGGCGAAGGTTGACGCCCCACAGGGGCGGGTGCACGAGCTGATGGCGCTGTTCGAAGAGGCCAAGAAGCGCGTCAACGCCAAACCCAAGTTGGTGATCATCGCTTCCTCGGCGGACATGGAAGCCATCCGCGAACCAGTCCCGGCCTGCATCCAGATGATCTGCGACAGCGAATCGCTGAAGGCGGATGCGTCGTACAACCAGGCCGCCACCCAGCTGGCCGCGTACATCGTGCGCGCCGGGGTGTCGCAGACAGTGGCCGAAAGCCTGGCCGCACGCCTGGCCAGTAGCGCCAAGAGCAGCAAGTACGCCACGCCGAAGCTACGCCGCGATCACATCGAAGCGCAGATTCGCTATGTCGAACACACCCCGACGTTCAGCTTCGGCTGCAATGCGATTCGTGCCCTGCTGAGCAAGCGCCCCTGTGAATGTTGCGCGATCGAGGCCGGGGTCAACAAGGAGGGTGACCCCGACGCCGACCTGAGCGCGGTGGCCGAGCCGGATGGGTATTACATCCGAGTGGGTGACAGCAAGCGCCGCATCAGCAACTTCACCCTGCAGCCGATTGACGTGTTCATTGACGTGCCGCATGACGGCACCAGCCCGCGCCGCATCGGCACCCGCATGAACGTGATGAAGGGCGGCGAGACGCTGGGCAAGATCATTTTCAAAGAGCCGGCGTTCTCCAGCCGCTCGGCCTTTCTGCGGGAGCTTGAGGGAATCACCGACCTGACGTTTCAGGGCTCCGACCTCGACGTGCAGCGGGTCAAAGTAACGGTTTATCGAGAGGACCAAGACGTGGGAGAAATTTTCCAAGTCTACACCGCCGGGGTCCACCTAGATTTCGTCGATGACATTCCCCTGTTCACCTATGTTGAACCTGATATGTCGGTGAACACGGTCAAGGTGCGTGGCACCCACCAGTTCCTTGGCAATCTGCTGGCCCGTCCCTACTTCGCCCACACCAGCATGTGTGAGAAGGAAGATCAGCACGTAGATCAGGCACTGGTCCACCTGCTCAAAATCACCCAAAAGTACGAGATTGGCCTGATGGTGGGCTGGTGCATCGCGGCGCACTTCAAGACCCACTTCATGCACCAATATAGCCAGTTCCCGTCTCTCTGGTTGTGGGGCAGTGCCGGCTCCGGCAAGTCGAAGGCCGCGGGTCTGATCACCTCGCTCAATGGCACCGATTATATGCAGAAAGACGCCGGGGTCAGCGCCCCGTCGACCTCGCCCTACGGGATGCTCGAATACCTATCCTGCACCACAACGGTTCCTCGCATCGTCGAAGAGCTCAACAAAAGCAAGATGACCAGTAAGGCTTACAAGGGCGTGTGCGAACACATCAAGCAGGCATGGAACGGGGAGGCGATCCTGAAAGGTCGGTTGGGAGGGCACGTCATGGGTCGTACCAGTGCAGAAGCCATCGCCATCCCATTGTCGGCGCCGGTGATTGTCATTTCAGAACAAGAGATTGAGATGCCGGCGTTGCAGGAGCGCAGCATTCGCGTCCATCTGACCAAACTCAAACGAAGTCACTGCCGGGAACACTTCCGACTGGCTACTGAGGGCTGCGAACACTTGCGCAAACTAGGCAAAGCGATCATGGCCACCGCCCTGACCACATCACCGGGGGACATTAAGCAACTGATGGAAAAAGCCTCGCAGCTACTTCCGGAAGACATGGACGACCGGCCGCGCTATTCGCAGCAGGTGGTCTTGGTGGGTCTGTGGATGCTCATGGATATTTGTGGGCAACTGCACCTGTTCAACGCGATGCTTGTGTTGGACATGGTGATCAAGGTCTTAATTGAGCGATATGCCGAGGACGGCGACGGTTATGTACAGAGCGAGATCGACTTGGTGCTGGAAAAGATCGCGATCATCGTGGCCATATCGCGCAGTGCCGATGAGGCGGGCCAAGGCAATGTGTACCTGACCGAGGGCCTGCACTACAGCGTAACGTCCGAGCACCTGATTCTCGACCCAGTCCTTGCCCACGCCAGCTACACCCGATATTGCAACGTAGATGAACGCAGCCCGCCGGTGATCAGCAGCGGCGCGCAGTTCGTGAAGTTGATCATCGAAGAACCCTATTTTGTGAAGTACGAACCGTATTCCGGTATGGGTGGAGGGCGCCCGATGTTGTTCCTGTCGCTGCAACTGCTGCAGGAAAAGAACATCGACATCAGCCTGCTCGGTCAGGGAGGTACGAATGCAAACGCCACCTTTAGCTGAATACTTCCAGCGCGTCGGCATTGATCGTTATCCGGCGTTGACCCCGTTCGTGCAGCTGGATAAGAAACCGTTAAGTCCAAAGTGCAAAAGCCAAGCCTCTGCATGCATAACCAATGGTACGGACCGCCCCATGAACCGAGCAGTGGGAAATCAATACCAACGGTGGGGGCTGCCCCACATTACATCTGCATGGGTAAGCCCTCCACGCAGCGGTCAATCATGTTGCGCTCTGAAGGCCCAAATGCTTGAGCAGGGCGAGAGTGTCGAGTTTTGGCGTGGCTGGAAAGCCGAGATCCTGCCCCCTTGGGAGCCAGACGAATACTTCGAAGAGATGGCGCTTGAGCAACAGGCAGAGGCGAAACGCCTTCGCGCCTTGGCGATCGAGTACGGCGTCCAGAACGAGGAGTTGGCCCAGGCACTGAAACTCAACCGTGAATATCTCCGTGCGTGCCAAGGGACCATTCATCTGGCTGGCGTTTCGATCCGGCCTACGTGAACGACGCGCAAGGCGCAATGAAGATTGCAGATGCCGCCATAGCCAAAGTAACCGCCTAACTCCCCCCCTTCTGCCGCCACGCGCGGTATGGAGCAAGACGCACATGGCCAATAACAGTGCAGCCCAAGTTTCAGCCCCTCCCCCGCGCTTTATCCGCCTCAAGCACGCCTACGGCTACCTCGGCATGTGTCGGGACGAATTCAACAAGTCCGTGCGCCCCAATGTTCGCGAGTTTCCCATCGGCACCCAGGGCGTTGCGTTCGACCGGATCGAGCTCGACGAGTGGGCGGATGCCTGGATCGCAAGCAAGTCAGTTGAAAAGGTGGCGAATCAGGACAACAATCGGCCTCGCAGCGAGCGCCATGTGGAAGCCAAAGGAGCAGAACCATGGCCCAAAAAGCAATTACAGGCCTCCAAAAAATGCCGAACGGCATCTGGAAAATCGACAAAAAATACCGAGGAGAGCGAATTCAAGAGAGTACTGGCACTTGTGACCGGGCAGAAGCCGAGCAGTACCTGATCCACATGCTGGAGAAGTTGCGGCAACAGAAGGTCTATGGCGTCAGGAAGGTGCGGACATGGCGGGAGGCTTCCATCAAGTTCCTGCTTGAGGTGAAGGATCAAGCTTCGATTCATATATCAGCAACTTATATGGCGCAGCTAGACCCGTTTATAGGTCACCTGCCGATTACGCACGTCGACGACAACAGCCTGGCGTCTTACATTCGCTCGAAGCTGGCACCGGAGATCGGAAAGCCGGTAACGAACAGGACGGTGAATATCGCCCTTCAGCGGGTGATTAGGGTGCTGAACCTGTGTGCACGGAAATGGCGGGATGATGAGCGCCGGCCTTGGCTGGACGTAGTGCCAATGATCTCACTGCTGGATGAGAAGACGACCTGTCGCAAGCCCTACCCGCTTTCGTGGGAAGAGCAGTCGATCCTGTTCGCCGAACTGCCCGCTCACCTGCAAACCATGGCGATGTTCAAGGTCAACACGGGATGCAGGGAGCAGGAGGTGTGCAAACTTCAGTGGGATTGGGAGATTGCCGTGCCAGAACTGGCGACGAGCGTGTTCCTGATACCGGCCAATTTTGGCGGTAGGAGCGCACGGGCGGGAGTGAAGAACGGCGATGAACGCTTGGTGGTGCTGAATGACGTGGCCAAGTCGGTCATCGAAAAGCAACGAGGCAAGCACCCGCTGTTCGTGTTTCCGTTTGGCAAGCCAGATGGCGAAGGGAATGAAACGACCGTGCACCGCATGAATGACTCGGCATGGAAGAAGGCGCGGGTCAGGGCGGCGAAGAAGTGGCAGGAAAAGTACTTGAGGCCAGCGCATGACGGATTTTTGCGAATCCGCATCCACGACCTCAAGCATTCTTTCGGTAGGCGCTTGCGTGCCGCTGGTGTGACCGAGGAAGACCGGAAAGTTTTGCTCGGACACAAGAACGGCAGCATCACCAGCCACTACTCGGCAGCAGAGCTGGATCAACTGATTGCAGCGGCAAATAAGGTATCAGCAACCGACTCACGCGCACCAGCGCTGACGATCCTGAAAAGGAGGCAGGTATAGAGAAAACCCCCTAGGGTCACTCGGAATGTCACTAGGGTAGAAACGACAAAGCCACCAAAAGGCGGCCAAGTCATTGAAAAATATGGTCGGGACGGAGTGATTCGAACACTCGACCCCTAGCACCCCATGCTAGTGCGCTACCGGACTGCGCTACGCCCCGACTAGGCGTTAAACCCGTTCCTCTTCTCGAAGAACGCTCAAGAATAT
>Ga0207713_1000294_pt1 | contig 57476 bp, 57 predicted proteins | sample KBSS64metaG_FD_184404 | JGI IMG/M metagenome (GOLD analysis project Ga0207713, IMG submission 184404) | Switchgrass rhizosphere microbial communities from Kellogg Biological Station, Michigan, USA - KBS S6-4 metaG (SPAdes) (version 2) | ecosystem: Host-associated > Plants > Roots > Rhizosphere >...
AGACTCCGCATGACCCCGCGCATCCTGTTCCCGTTGCTCGCCGCCGCCGCGTTGCTTGCCGGCTGCGATCGGCAGACCGCGCCCGCCGATGGCGCGGCGCGCCCCGCGGCCGCTGCACCGGCGGCTCCTGCCGCGCCAGCGCCGGCGCCCACCGCACCGGCGGCCGGCACCACGCCGCAGGTGGTGCAGGAAACCCGCCAGCAGCCGACGCTGAAGATGAAGGCGGTGGACGGTAGCGACTACGACCTGGCCGCGCATCGCGGCAAATGGGTGGTGGTGAATTTCTGGGCGACCTGGTGCGCGCCGTGCCTGAAGGAAATGCCGGAGCTGTCGGCGTTGCACGTGATGCGCGACAACATCGAAGTGGTGGGCCTGGCCTACGAGGACATCGAGCCGGCGGAGATGCAGGCGTTCCTGAAGGCGCATCCGGTGGCCTACCCGGTGGTCATCGTCGACACCTACGCGCCGCCGCCGGATTTCGCCACCCCGCGCGGATTGCCGATGACCTACCTGATCGCGCCGGACGGCAAGCTCGCCAAGCAGTTCCTGGGTCCGGTGAACGCGCACGACATCGAGGCGGCGATCGCCGCGGCCGGCGGTCCGGCGCCGGGCAAGGCGCAGGCCGCGCGCTGATGGCGGCGGCGCGCTTCCTGGTCTCCGGCCGGGTGCAGGGCGTGTATTTCCGCGCCTCCACCCGCGAGCGCGCGCAGGCGCTGGGACTGGATGGCCATGCACGCAATCTGGCCGACGGCCGGGTCGAGGTCGTCGCCGCCGGCGCGGCCGCGGCGCTGGAGACGCTGGCCGGCTGGCTGCAGCATGGCCCGCCAGCGGCGCGGGTGGAACAGGTGCTGCGCGAACCGTGGCCGGAGCCGGTGACGGCGGGTTTCTCGATCGGGTGACCGCCTGGACCTTGCCGGGCCGGGAGCGAGGGTCGGTCCTGGCGAGGCGCTTGCCGGTGGTGCGTCGGGACTGAAGTCCCTCCCACAGGTGGATGCCGCTGCGTGAGGGCGAGCTGTTGGTCCGTCTTTTGCGGAGACGGTCTGTCGCGGCTGAAGCCGCTCCTACAGGAAGCGGTGGCGTGGTGGTGGAGGCTGTGGTTGTGCGGGTCATGACCCCCGCGGGCGCAGCAAGAACAGCGGACGAGACGCATCGCTGGCGTGTAGGCGCTCAGCAAGCGGTGGTCGCCTGCAGCGGCGCGCGCTGCCTGTCTGGGGACCTTGTGGGAGGGACTTCAGTCCCGACGCGGTTTGCGTCCCTCGGTTCCACCGCTGCGTTCGTCGCGGCTGAAGCCGCTCCTACAGGAAGCTATGCGCGGTCGGTTATGGGCCGCAGCATCGCTGCCAATCCCCAATCCCCAATCCCCAATCCCCAATCCCCAATCCCGGCCTCACCCCGTATACGAGGCAATCGGCTGCAACACGCCGAACGTCTCCTTGCGCGGCTTGTGCTTGAGCGGCGGCAGGTCCAGGGCCGGCTCCTGCAGCGGGGCGTCGGGCAACTGGTCGAGCAGGTGCCGGATCAGGGTCAGGCGGCCGCGCTTCTGGTCGTTGAAGTCGACCAGGGTCCACGGCGCGTGCTCGCTGTGGGTGGCTTCCAGCATCGCCTCGCGGGTCCTGGTGTAGTGGGCGTACTGCGTGCGCGACTGCAGGTCCACGGGCGACAGCTTCCAGCCTTTCAACGGGTCGTGCAGGCGTTCGGCGAAGCGCTTCTCCTGCTGGTCCTGGTCCACGCACAGCCAGTACTTGAACAGGCGGATGCCGTCGTCGACCAGCAGGCGTTCGAACAGCGGCGCCTGGCGCAGGAACGCGGCGTACTGCGCATCGTTGCAGTACCCCATCACCCGCTCCACGCCGGCGCGGTTGTACCAACTGCGGTCCATCAGCACCATCTCGCCGGCGGCCGGCAGGTGCGCGACGTGGCGTTGGAAATACCACTGGGTGCTTTCGCGATCGGTCGGCTTGGGCAGCGCCACCACCCGGCACTGGCGCGGATTGAGGTGCTCGGCGATGGCCTGGATCGCGCCGCCCTTGCCGGCGGTATCGCGGCCCTCGAACAGCACCAGCACGCGTTCGCCGCTGTGCTGCAGCGCCTGCGCCAGCGCCGCCAGCTCCAGTTGCAGCGCTTGCATCAGCGTCTTGTACTGCTTGCGCTTGAGCTTGCTCATTTGCCGCGCCTGGCGCGGGTGCCGGCCATGCTGCGCGCCACTTCCAGCAGCGCGCCCTGCTGGCGCGCGTCGAGCGCGCGATAGGCCTGCAACAGGTCGTGTTCGCCGCGGGTGCGGGCCGGGTCGAGCTGGCTGGCCAGTTCGCCGAGCAGTGCCCCGGCGGGAACCCCGAAGGCGCGCGCCAGCGCGTTGAGCTGGTCGCGGCCAGGCATCTTTTCGCCGGCCAGCCAGGCCTTCACCGTGGCTGCGCCGGCGCGCGGGATGGCGGCGGCGATGTCCGCGGCGGTCATGCCGCTGGCCTTGGCCAGCAGGCGCAGGGTGGTGTCCAGGGGCATGCGCGGTTCCAGGTCATTCCTTCAGGCGGGGCCGCAGGGTGGCCAGGTTGCACGGTCTGGTGCGTGCATCGAGTTGCGCGGCGACGATCTTCTCCCAGGCGGTGCGGCAGGCCGAGGTCGAGCCGGGCAGGCAGAACAGGAAGGTGGCGTTGGCCAGGCCGGCGAAGGCGCGCGACTGCAGCGAGGACGTGCCGATCTCCTCGAAGCTGATCGCGCGGAACAGCTCGCCGAAGCCGGGCATCTGCTTGTCCAGCAGGGGCAGCAGCGCTTCGGGGGTGGAGTCGCGTCCGGTGAAGCCGGTGCCGCCGGTCACCAGGATGCCGTCGACCTGCGGGTCGGCGATCCACGCCGAGACCACCGCGCGCAGCCGGTAGCGGTCGTCGGGCAGCAGGTCGCGCGCGTACAGGCGGTGGCCGGCCTCGCCGAGCGCCGCCACCAGATAGTCGCCGGAGCTGTCCTCGGCCAGGCTGCGCGTGTCCGACACGGTCAGCACGCACAGGTTCAATGCGATGAAATCGGCGTTGGCGCTCATGGCGGCAGCCTAGCGGCTCGCCCGGCCGGCGTACAGCCTGCCGCCGCGGATCGGCGCGGTCCATGCAGCGACGGTTGGGGGAACGCGGCGCGGCGCATGGGATTGGGGGCTTGCGCCTGGTGCCAGCCAAGCGAACGCTGCTCCGCTGCGATCGGTGTCGTGTCGGTGTCGGTGTGCGTGGCGTCTGCGCGCCACGCGCGCAGACGCCTCAGGCAGGGACGCGCGCAGCTGGCGTCGACGCGCCGGACCAGGCCAGCGCGCGCGGCCGGTAGTGGCGCACGCGGGCGCCGGGATGCGCTGCCAGCGGCAGCCGTTCCGGTTCGCGTCGCAGTGCGCGGCGCTGCGCCTCGGCACTGCTCCATTCGGCATAGTCCAGCAGGCCGCGGCCATCGTCGGACAGGTGCAGGTGCGAGGCGATCAGGCCGCGCAGCGCATGCGCGCCATCCTGCAGGGCGGCGAACGCGGCGTCGGCGAGTGCCTGCGCCTGCGCCGCGTCGCGGGTCGGCAGCAGTGTCACCACGACGCAGCCGGGCTGGCGCTGCGGATCGGAGACCCCGCTGCGGAGACGCCGGTAGCGGCGCAAGGCCAGCGTTGGCGCGGGTGGGCGCACGCCGCGGTCGAACAGCGCGGCGGCGCAGTCGTGCGCGTACAGCAGGTCCGGCGCCGCGCTCAGCGATTCCAGCCAGGACACGGCGCACGCCGCGTCGTGGCGGTCGTGCGAGCGTGCGAGCAATGCCGCGCAAAGCTGGGCGGGGGCATCGGCGACCAGCACGCTGCGCGCGTGTGGGGAGGTGAGATCGGGCGACAAGCGTGCGGACATTTGGAGGCATGCGCGTGCGGAAGGCGTGCAGTGTCGAACCTCGACCATGCTTGAGGTCAAGCATCGCGTTTGCACATGCGCCGGACCAGGGAATGGGTGGCGTGCGCGTGGTGCTGCTCGCGTTTTTCGGCGCCTGGTCGGCCGCGTCCTTGAGCTGCATCGCCGGCAGTTCTTCATGGCCCGCGTGGACACGCGGCGTGCGAGCCCATGCATACGCGCGTTGCAGCGCGCATCGTGCGGGCGACGCGCGCCCCCGCTACGGACCGTCCCAGCCGTGCCGCCGCGCCGTGTCGCAGACCAGCGTGGCGAAATCCGCGGCGAAGCCCCGCATGTCGAACAATCCGGCGCCGGCGCGGCGCTGCCGCAGCGTGGCGCGCAGGGCGCGCAGCGCCGCCGGATCGCGGCCCAACCGCACCGCCTGGGCGACGAAGGCATCGTCGTCGGCGACGTTCATCGCGTCCATGCCCAGATGATGGTTGAGGCTGCCGGCCACCCGCGCGGCGAAGCTCGTGCCGGGACAGGTCAGCACCGGGCAGCCTGCCCACAGCGCATCGGAGGCGGTGGTGTGGGCGTTGTAGGGGTGGGTGTCCAGGAACAGGTCGGCATGCCGGTAGCGGGCCAGGTAGTCGGCATGCGCGAGCTTGGGCATGAAGCGCAGCCGCGCCTGATCCACCGCGGCGTCCGTCGCGGCCTGGCGCAGCCGCGCATCGGCCTGGCCGGGGCCGGACAGCAGCCACAGCACGCTGCCCGGCACCTGGTGCAGCACCGCCAGCATCCGCGCCACGCTGCGTGGGCTCAGCTTGTAGCTGTTGTTGAAGCAGCAGAACACGGTGCCCTGCTCGGGCAGCCCGCAGGCCTGGCGCGATGGCGGCACCGGCACGCGGCGGCTGTCGTCCGAGGGCTGAAACGCGCGCGGCAGGCGCAGCACCCGCTCGCTGTAGTGCGCGGCCAGCGCATCGGGCAGCGCGAACGCATCGCCGACGACATAGTCGATCCACGGCGCGCCCGACGTACCGGGGTAGGCCAGCCAGTTGATCTGCAGCGGCGCCGGGCGCAGTGCCAGCACTTCCGGCGCGCCGCCGCCGCCCCAGCCGCGCAGGTCGAACAGCAGGTCGATGCCGGCGTCGCGGATGCGCTGCGCGATCGCCCGGTGCGGCAGCGCGGCCACGTCGTGCCAGGCATGCGCCGCGCCCTGCAGGCGCGCGCGGATCGCGCTGCGGTCGTCGCGGTTCAGGGCGAACAGGTGCACCTGCAGCGCGGCATGCGCGCGCAGCCGTTCGAACACGGCCACGGTCAGCAGTCCGGTGGGATGCGCGCCGAAGCCGTTGGACAGGAAGCCGACCTGCAGCGGGCCATGCTGGCGCAGCGCCGTCGCCGGCAAGGGGGGCAGCGTCTGCGCCACGGCGCGGGCGCGGTTGCGCGCGCAGTGCAGTTGCTCGGCGGCGTCGGCCTCCTCGCTGAGGAAGGCGAACGGCTCGATCGCCGGATGGCCCTGGCGCACGGCCGCGCGGACCTGATCCGACAGCGCGTCCAGGCCACGCCAGTCGCACAGCTTGCGCCGCCAGTTCAGCAGGTGCGCGGCGATCGACGGTTCCTGCGGCAGCAGCGCGTGCGCCTGCGCATAGGCCTGCGCGGCGGCTTCGGCTTCGCCGTTGTCCTCCAGCGCATGGCCCAGCCACAGGGCGATGCCCGGGTGCTGCGGTGCGCGCTGCAGCGCCTGGCGCAGCGCGGCGGCGGCCTCGGCGTGGCGGCCCTGGGTCCAGCGCACCCGGCCCAGCCGCGCCAAGGCTTCCGGGTGCGCCGGGCGCAGTTGCAACGCGCGCAGGGCGGCCTGCTCGCCGGCGGCGACCGCGCCGGCGCCGAGTTCGGCGTCGGCCAGCATGACCCAGGCGATGAAGTGCTGCGGGTCGCGGCGCACCGCGTCCTGCAACTGGCGCAGTTCGTCCAGCGCGCTGCCGCTCACGCGCGCACGGCGGTCCGCGCGTGCGCGTCGGCGCGGGGCATGGGCACGCTCATGGACTGTCGCTCAACCGCGCCAGTTCGTCGACCTGGTGCTCGTGGCTCAGCCGCTCGATCAGCGCATCGAGGTCGCCCTCGATCACGTTGGGCAGGTCGTACAGGGTCAGGCCTTCGACCCGATGGTCGGTGATACGCCCCTGCGGGAAGCTGTAGGTGCGGATGCGCTGGCTGCGGTCGCCGCTGCCGACCTGCAGCTTGCGGTCCTGCGCCTCGGCCGCGGCCTGCCTGCTGCGCTCGGCGTCCAGCAGTTGCGCCTTGAGCCGCTTCATCGCCTTGTCGCGGTTGGCGTGCTGGCTGCGCTCGGTCTGGCATTCGACCACCACGCCGGTCGGCACGTGGGTGATGCGGATCGCCGATTCGGTCTTGTTGACGTGCTGGCCGCCGGCGCCGGAGGAGCGGAACGTGTCCACCTTCAGGTCCGCCGGGTTGATCGCGATCTCTTCCACGTCGTCGGCCTCGGGGATGATCGCCACCGTCGCCGCCGAGGTGTGGATGCGGCCTTGCGATTCGGTCGCCGGCACCCGCTGCACGCGGTGCGTGCCGGATTCGAACTTGAGCTTGGAGTAGGCGCCGCGGCCGACGATGCGCGCCACGATTTCCTTGTAGCCACCGTGCTCGCCGGGGCTGTCCGATTCCACTTCCACCTTCCAGCCCTGGCGCTCGGCGTAGCGCGCGTACATGCGGAACAGGTCGCCGGCGAAGATCGCCGCCTCGTCGCCGCCGGTGCCGGCGCGCACTTCCAGGAACAGGTTGCCGTCGTCGCGCGGGTCGCGCGGCACCAGCAGCAGCGCCAGTTGTTCGTCGAGCGCGACCAGGCGCGCCTGCGCGGCGGCGATTTCCTCGTCGGCCAGTTCGCGCAGTTCGGGATCGGCGCGCATCGCCTCGGCCGCGGCGAGGTCGGCCTTGGCCGCCGCTTCGTCGGCCAGCGCGGTGGCGACCGGTTCCAGTTGCGCGAATTCGCGCGAGTAGTCGCGGAAGCGGGCGTTGTCGCCGACCACCTCGGGGGAGGACAGCAGGCGTTCGAGTTCTTCGCGACGCTCGGCCAGCGCCTCCAGCTTACGGCGCAGGGTCGGTGTCATCGGTCTTCAGGATCGGATGGGAATAGCCCGGCTTTTCCGGGAACAGGCGCTCGGCGGCGCGCGCCAGCTCGGCGTCGCCGCTCAGCGCCGCCTCGCGCAGCGCGGCGGTGGGCGGATGCAGCAGGCGATTGGTCAGGGTATTGGCGAGGAACTCCAGCACCTCGTCGGCCGGCTTGCCGTTGGCCAGTTGCTGCCGCGCCCTGGCCAATACCTCGTCGCGGGTGCTGTCGCCATGCGCGCGCAGGCGCTTGAGCGGCGCCTGGCGACTGCTGGCCTGCAGCGTTTCGACGTAGCGCAGCACCTGCAGGTCGATGATCGCCTCGGCGGCTTCGGCCGCTTCGCGGCGGCCGCGGCGGTTGTCCTCGACCGCGCGCTCCAGGTCGTCGACGGTGTACAGATAGGCATCGGCCAGGTCGGCGACGCCGGCCTCGATGTCGCGCGGCACCGCCAGGTCGAACAGCAGCATCGGCTTGTGCTTGCGCGCGCGCAGCGCCTGCTCGACCTGCGCCCGCGTCACCACCGGCTCGCGCGCGGCGGTGGCCGAGAACACCACGTCGGCCTCGTACAGGTGCCGCTCCAGCTCGCTCAGCGGCAGCGCCACGCCGCCATGGCGGCTGGCCAGTTCCTGGGCGTGGGCGAGGGTCCGGTTGGCGATCAGCAGGCGCCGCACGCGGCCTTCGCTCAGGTGCTTGGCGGCCAGTTCGATGGTCTCGCCGGCGCCGACCAGCAGCACCGTCGATTCGCTGAGCCGGGCGAAGGAGTTCTGCGCCAGGCGGACCGCGGTGGAGGCGACCGAGACCGGATTGGCGCCGACCCGGGTATCGGTGCGCGCGCGCTTGGCCACCGAGAAGGTCTGCTGAAACAACCGGTCCAGGCGGCTGCCCAGCGCGCCGTGTTCGCGCGCCAGCGCCCAGGCGTCCTTCACCTGGCCGAGGATCTGCGGCTCGCCCAGCACCATCGAATCCAGCCCGGTGGCGACCCGGAACAGATGCCGCACCGCATCGGCGTCCTGGTGCTGGTACAGATACCCATGCAGGCCGGCCGCATGCGTCTCCAGCCAGTCGGCCAGGCGCTGCGCGTCGTCGGTGATCGCATACAGCTCGGTGCGGTTGCAGGTGGACAGCAGCGCCGCCTCGGCGACCTGGGGCAAGGCGCGCAGCGATTGCAGCGCGTGCGGCAGCGCATCGCCGGCGAACGCCACCCGTTCGCGCAGGTCGACCGGCGCGGTCTGGTGGTTCAATCCGAGCACCCACAACGTCATCTGTTCAGTTGCTTGCGATAAGCTGCTGGCCATTCAGGGCCCCATTTTACGGCCCGGTTGCCCCCGATGCCCGCATTGATTCGCATCCGTACCTTTCTATTGCTGTCCACGTTCGTCGCGCTGCCGGCCTTCGCCGCCGCACCGACGGCCACCGCCAAGCTGCCGCCGAGCGCCGCTGCGTCCTCGCTGACGCCGGTGCTGGCCGGCGAGTTCGCGCTGCAGGCCGGGCAGTTGGCCGATGCCTCGCACTGGTACCTGGACGCGGCCAGCGCGACGCCCGGCGATGCCGGCCTGGCCGAGCGCGCGACCCGCATCGCGATGCTGGCCAACGACACCGAGGCCGCCGCCAAGGCCCTGGCGCTGTGGCGCGAGCGCGCCCCCGAATCGTTGGCGATGCGCGGCGCCGAGGCCTCGCTGGCGCTGCGCAACGGCAATCTGCGCCAGGCGCGCAGCCTGCTGGTGGCGCTGCTGCGCGACCCGGACGCGCGCGGCTGGCGCTATGCGCTGGTGGCGCTGGTCGGCGGCAACCGCGATCCGGAGGTGGCGGCGAAGGTGCTGGACCAGTTGCTCGACGCCAATGCCATCCCCGACCAGCTCGAGGCCTGGCAGGAGTTCGGGCGCCTGGCGCTGCGCCTGGACCAGCCCAAGCTGGCCGAGCGCATCGTCGACCAACTGGTCAAGCGGTTCCCGGAGGAGCCCCGGGTGGCCCTGCTGCACGCTACCCAACTGCAACAGGCCGGCAAGGTCGAGCAGGCCCGCACCCTGCTGCAGGGCGTGGAGCCGAAGGTGCCGCGCGACCCGGAACTGCGCGGTGCGCTGGCCTACGCCTACGACGCGATCGGCGACACCGCCGCCGCGGCGCGGGTGCTGGCGCTGGGCCCGCAGGACACCCAGAACTACGGCCTGCGCGCCTCGATGCTGGCCAAGCTGCAGGACAATACGGCGCTGACCGCGCTGTACGAGGAACTGCGCAAGGGCGCGGCCAAGCCCGATCCGGAGCGGCGGCTGTTGCTCGGCAAGATCGCCGAGTTCCTGAAGCGCTACCAGGAGGCGGTGGACTGGTACCACGGCGTGCCGGGCGGCCCGCAGCGCAGCGAGGCGCGGCTGCGCACCGCCGGGGCGCTGTACGAACTGGGGCAGAAGGATGCCGCCTTCGCCGAGGCGCGCGCGCTGCAGGACGATGCCGAGGCCGACGACGCCGCGCGCCGCGACGCCTATGTGCTGGAGGCCGAGCTGCGCCAGCGCAACGGCGACGACGACGGCGAACTGGGCGTGTTCGCGCGCGGCCTGGCCGCATATCCGGACGACAACGCCTTGTTGTACGCGCGCGGCCTGGCCTGGGAGCGGCGCGACCGCATCGACCGCGCCGAGGCCGACCTGCGCAAGATCCTGGTGACCGAGCCGGAGAACGTGGCCGCGCTGAACGCGCTCGGCTACACCCTGGCCGACCGCACCCAGCGCTACCGCGAGGCGCTGCAGCTGATCGACCGCGCGCGCACCGCCGATCCGGACAACCCGGCGATTATCGACAGCTATGGCTGGGTCCTGTACCGGCTGGGCAAGACCCAGGAAGCATTGGTGCAGTTGCGCCGCGCCTGGACCCTGTTCAAGGACCCGGAGATCGCCGCGCACCTGGGCCAGGTGCTGTGGCAGCAGGGCAAGCGCGACGAGGCCAACAAGTACTTCGACGAGGCGCGCAAGCTGGATCCGAAGAACCGCGCGCTGCAGCGGGCGATGCAGGAGCTGCAGCGATGATCCGGTCGCTGCGCGGCGGCTGGGCGTTGCTGGCGGGACTGGCGTTGGCCGGCTGTAGTGCGCTGCCGCCGCGCGCGTCGGCGCCAGCGCCCGCGACGGATGCCGCCGCGCAGCAGGCCGAGGCGGAGCGGACGCAGTGGCTGCAGGCGCATCCGGACTGGGCGTTCCAGGGCCGGGTCGCGATCAGCAGCGGCCGCAACGGTGGCAGCGGCCGCATCGACTGGAAGCAGCAGCACCGGCAGTACGAGGTCGAACTCAGTGCGCCGGTGACCCGGCAGAGCTGGCGCCTGTTCGGCGACACGCATTACGAGGCCGGGCGCCTGGAAGGCCTGGAAGGCGGTCCGCGCGAAGGCGAGAACGCCGAGGCGTTGCTGCGGGAGGCGACCGGCTGGGAGATCCCGGTCAACCTGCTGCCGCAGTGGGTGCGCGGGCAGGTGGCGTTCGATACCGAAGAACCCGAGCGCGTCGACTACGACGCGCAGGGGCGGCCGCACCTGCTGCGGCAGATGGGCTGGGACATCGAGTTCCAGGACTGGTACCCGCCTGGCGATGGCCGGCCGGCGCTGCCGCGGCGCATCGAGGCGCGCAGCGGCGACGCCAAGGTGCGCCTGCTGGTGGACCGCTGGGACATCCCGGCGCAATGAGCGCGGGGGTGGGGGAGGCGGGTTGGTCGCGTTGGCCGGCCCCGGCGAAGCTGAACCTGTTCCTGCAGATCACCGGCCGCCGGCCGGACGGCTATCACCGATTGCAGACCGTGTTTCGCCTGCTGGATTGGGGCGATACGGTGTACCTGCGGCCACGCGCCGATGGCCTGGTCGCGCGGGTCGGTCCGTCCGTGGCCGGCGTCGCCGAGGCCGACGACCTGCTGGTGCGGGCCGCACGGCTGCTGAAAAAAGAGGCGAACGTCTCGCAAGGCGCCGATATCCGCGTCGAAAAGCGCATTCCGGCCGGTGGTGGCTTCGGTGGTGGCTCGTCCGATGCGGCCACGGCGCTGGTCGCGCTGAACGCGTTGTGGGGCACCGGTCTGGACGAGGACGCCCTGGCGCGCCTGGGCCTGTCGCTGGGTGCGGACGTGCCGGTGTTCGTGCGCGGGCGCGACGCCTGGGCCGAGGGCGTGGGCGAGCAGTTGACTCCGCTCGCGCTGCCGCCGGCCTGGTACGTGCTGGCCGATCCGGGGGTGCACGTGCCCACCGCGGCGCTGTTCCAGTCCCCCGATTTGACGCGGGATGCCGCGCCCGCGAAAATAGCGGACTTCGTTTCAGGTTTCCTGCTCGGCAACGCGTTCGAGCCGGTCCTGCTTCGCCGCGAACCGGCCGTCCAGGCTACGTTCCAGGCGCTCGCTCGGATCGGTACGCCGCGTTTGACCGGATCGGGGAGCGGATGTTTCGTCGAGTTCGCCGATCGCGCCGCCGCTGAGCGCGCGCTGGCGGACTTGCCGGACGGGTTGCGCGCCTGGGTGGCTGGCGGCGTGACCCGCTCGCCGCTGCTCGACGCGCTGGAGGCATAGCAACCGTTTTACGCAGGGGCGTCGCCAAGAGGCCCAAGGCACCAGGTTTTGATCCTGGCATTCGTAGGTTCGAATCCTACCGCCCCTGCCAATTGTGTATGCAGACTGGCTTTTCGATTCACGCTGTCACTTCGCTCCACGTTCTTCGCCGCCGCCCGAGACACTCCTCATGCAAGATCAACGCAACCTGCTGGTGTTCTCCGGCAACGCCAACAAGCCCCTGTCCAAGAGCATCTGCCGCGAGTTGGGCGTGCGCCCGGGCAAGGCGATGGTCTCCAGCTTCTCCGACGGCGAAGTGCAGGTGGAGATCGAGGAGAACGTGCGCCGGCAGGAAGTGTTCGTGATCCAGCCGACCTGCGCGCCCAGCGCGGAGAATTTGATGGAGCTGCTGGTGATCATCGACGCGCTCAAGCGCGCCAGCGCCGCCAGCGTCACCGCGGTGGTGCCGTACTTCGGCTACTCGCGGCAGGACCGGCGCATGCGCTCCTCGCGCGTGCCGATCACCGCCAAGGTCGCCGCCAAGATGTTCAGCGCGGTCAATGCCGACCGCGTGCTGACCGTCGACCTGCACGCCGACCAGATCCAGGGCTTCTTCGACATCCCGGTCGACAACGTCTACGCCTCGCCGCTGCTGCTGGCCGACATCTGGCGCGCCTACGGCACCGACAACCTGATCGTGGTGTCGCCGGACGTGGGTGGCGTGGTGCGCGCGCGCGCCGTGGCCAAGCGCCTGGACGATGCGGACCTGGCGATCATCGACAAGCGCCGCCCGCGCGCCAACGTGTCCACGGTGATGAACATCATCGGCGACGTCGAGGGCAAGACCTGCGTGCTGGTCGACGACATCGTCGACACCGCCGGCACCCTGTGCGCCGCCGCGGCCGCGCTGAAGGAGCGCGGTGCGCTGAAGGTCGCCGCGTACTGCACGCACCCGGTGCTGTCCGGCCCGGCGGTGAGCAACATCACCAACTCGCAACTGGACGAGCTGGTCGTCACCGACACCATCCCGCTGTCGGAAGCGGCCCGCGCCTGCGGCAAGATTCGCCAACTCAGCGTCGCCGAGCTGCTGGCCGAAACCATCCGCCGCATCGCCTTCGGCGAGTCGGTGAGCTCGTTGTACGTCGATTAAGAGCAGGGATTGGGGATTCGGAATTCGGGATTCGCAACGGCGCCGCTTCTGCGAATCCCCAATCCCGAATCTCCAATCCCGGCTTCTCCCAGACTCTTCTGGTCGCGGAAGAGTCATCAAAACCGCCGCGAGGCGGTTCATTCAACCAAGGTAGTAAACGCAAATGGCAACCACGCATGAAATCAAGGTGCAGCGCCGCGAAGTCGAGGGCAAGGGTGCGAGCCGCCGCCTCCGTCGCGACGGCCTGATCCCGGCCATCGTCTACGGTGGCGACCTGAAGCCGGTCAACATCCAGCTCGACCACAATGAAGTCTGGCTGGCCAGCCAGAACGACTGGTTCTATTCGTCCATCCTCAGCCTGAGCCTGAACGGCGACGTGCAGAAGGTGCTGCTGCGCGATATGCAGCGTCACCCGTTCAAGCAGCTGATCATGCACATCGACTTCCAGCGCGTGAACGACAACGAGGCGCTGCATGCGTCGGTGCCGCTGCACTTCCTCAACGAGGACGTGTCCCCGGCCGGCAAGTCGGCCGAAGTGGTCGTGACCCACGAGCTGAACGAAATCCAGGTCGTGTGCCTGCCGAAGGATCTGCCGGAGTTCGTCGAAGTCGACCTGTCCACGCTGTCGGTTGGCGACGTGGTCCACCTGTCCGACCTGAAGCTGCCGGCCGGCGTCGAGCTGCCGGAGCTGAAGCTGGGCAAGGAGCACGACGTGGCGGTGGTCATCGCCAAGCACGGCCGTGTCGAAGCCGAGCCGGAAGCGGCCGAGGCCCCGGCGGCGGCCGAGCCGGCCAAGAAGGACGGCAAGTAATCGCCTGCGCAGCGCCCGGACCTTCCGGTTCGGGCGCTGCGGCGATGCTGCGGCATGACTGGTCTGCGTCTGATCGTCGGTCTGGGCAATCCCGGCGCCGAACACGCGAACACCCGGCACAACGCCGGGTTTCGTTTTGTCGAACACCTGGCCGAGCGGGCCGGTGCGCGCTGGAGCGTGGACGCCAAGCTGTTCGGCGAAACGGCCAGGGTCGAGGTGGCGGGGCAGGCGGTGTGGCTGCTGAAGCCGGCCACCTTCATGAACCTCAGCGGCAAGTCGGTCACGGCCGCATTGCGCTTCTGGAAGATCGAGCCGGCGCAGGCGCTGCTGGCGCATGACGAGCTGGACCTGGCGCCGGGCACGGCGCGGCTCAAGTTCGATGGCGGCCACGGCGGCCAGAACGGACTGCGCGATACCATCCGCCTGCTCGGGCACGCCGGCTTCCACCGCCTGCGCATCGGCATCGGCCATCCCGGCCACAAGGACAAGGTGGTGCCGTGGGTGCTGGGACGCGCTGGCAAGGACGACCAGGTTCTCATCGACCGCGCCATCGACGACGCCATCGCGGTGCTGCCGCTGGCGGTGCAGGGCGATTTCAACGAGGCGATGAAGCGGTTGCATACGAGCAGGAATTCGTGATTGGGGATTGGGGATTCGTGGCCGCGCGGCTGGCGAATCCCCAATCCCGAATCTCAAATCCCGGATTACACACATGGGCATCAAATGCGGCATCGTCGGCCTGCCCAACGTCGGCAAGTCGACCCTGTTCAATGCGCTGACCAAGGCGGGCATCGCCGCGGCCAACTTCCCGTTCTGCACCATCGAGCCGAACGTGGGCGTGGTGCCGGTGCCGGATCCGCGCTTGAACGAGCTGGCCAAGATCATCAATCCGCAGAAGGTCGTGCCGACCGCGGTCGAGTTCGTCGACATCGCCGGCCTGGTCGCCGGCGCGGCCAGCGGCGAGGGCCTGGGCAACAAGTTCCTGGCGCACATCCGTGAGGTCGATGCGATCACCCACGTGGTGCGCTGCTTCGAGCATGGCGACATCATCCACGTCAACAACAAGGTCGATCCGATCTCCGACATCGAGACCATCGACACCGAGTTGGCGCTGGCGGACCTGGATAGCGTCGAGAAGGCGCTGAACCGCGCCGAGCGCAGCGCCAAGGGCGGCGACAAGGATGCGGCCGCGCGCAAGCCGGTGCTGGCCAAGCTGCAGGCCGCGCTGGCCGAGGGCAAGGCCGGGCGCAACGCCGGCCTGGACGAGGAGGAGAAGGCGCTGGTGCGCGATCTGTTCCTGCTCACCCTCAAGCCGGTGATGTACATCGCCAACGTGCTGGAGGACGGCTTCGAGAACAATCCGCACCTGGATGCGGTGCGCGCGCATGCCGCCGCCGAGGGCGCCGAGGTGGTGCCGGTGTCGGCGGTGATCGAGGAAGAGCTGTCGCAACTGGACGACGCCGACCGCGACGCGTTCCTGGCCGACCTGGGCCTGAGCGAGCCGGGCTTGAATCGCGTGATCCGCGCCGGCTACACGCTGCTGGGGCTGCAGACCTATTTCACCGCCGGGGTGAAGGAAGTGCGCGCCTGGACGGTGAAAGCCGGCTCGACCGCGCCGCAGGCCGCGGCGGTGATCCACACCGACTTCGAGAAGGGCTTCATCCGCGCCGAAACCATCGCCTACGACGACTTCATCAAGTACAAGGGCGAGGCCGGCGCCAAGGAAGCCGGGCGGCTGCGCCTGGAGGGCAAGGAATACCGCGTGCAGGAAGGCGATATCCTGCATTTCCGCTTCAACGTCTGATGCGCGCGCGCCCGGGCCGGGGCGCGTGTGGGCAACGACGATTTCCTGCGACATCGCGTCAAAATACTGTTGACAAGGCGGGGATGTCAGGGAAGAATAGCGGGCTGTTTCACCCCTCTCTGATTTCGGCTTCGCAGCCGGGTTCGAGCGGGCAAGTTGGAGGGATACCCAAGCGGCCAACGGGGGCAGACTGTAAATCTGCTGGCTTACGCCTTCGGTGGTTCGAATCCACCTCCCTCCACCAGTTATTTTGTTGTGGCAGTGCGGCATCCCGTAGCGGGAGTAGTTCAACGGTAGAACCTCAGCCTTCCAAGCTGATGGTGCGGGTTCGATTCCCGTCTCCCGCTCCATTGAACGCGCTTGTGTCACAATAGAACAACGCTCACGTAGCTCAGTCGGTAGAGCACCTCCTTGGTAAGGAGGAGGTCGAAGGTTCGATTCCTTTCGTGAGCACCATATTCAGTCGTCATATCTTTCTACGATCACCGAGAAGAAGCAGCCATGGCCAAGGGTAAGTTCGAGCGCACCAAGCCGCACGTCAACGTCGGCACCATCGGTCACGTTGACCACGGCAAGACCACGCTGACGGCAGCGCTGACCAAGATCGGCGCAGAGCGCTTCGGCGGCGAGTTCAAGGCGTACGACGCGATCGACGCGGCGCCGGAAGAGAAGGCGCGCGGCATCACGATCTCGACCGCGCACGTCGAGTACGAATCCCCGACGCGCCACTACGCGCACGTGGATTGCCCGGGCCACGCCGACTACGTGAAGAACATGATCACCGGTGCGGCGCAGATGGACGGCGCGATCCTGGTGTGTTCGGCCGCGGACGGCCCGATGCCGCAGACGCGCGAGCACATCCTGCTGTCGCGCCAGGTCGGCGTGCCGCACATCGTGGTGTTCCTGAACAAGGCCGACATGGTCGACGACGCCGAGCTGCTCGAGCTGGTCGAGATGGAAGTGCGCGAGCTGCTGAGCAAGTACGACTTCCCGGGCGACGACACCCCGATCATCCACGGTTCGGCGCGTCTGGCGCTGGAAGGCGACCAGAGCGAGATCGGCGTGCCGGCGATCCTGAAGCTGGTGGACGCGCTGGACTCGTTCATCCCGGAGCCGCAGCGCGACGTGGACAAGCCGTTCCTGATGCCGGTGGAAGACGTGTTCTCGATCTCGGGCCGCGGCACCGTGGTGACCGGCCGTATCGAGCGCGGCATCATCAAGGTGGGCGACGAAATCGAAATCGTCGGCATCCGTGCGACGCAGAAGACCACCGTGACCGGCGTGGAAATGTTCCGCAAGCTGCTGGACCAGGGTCAGGCGGGCGACAACGCGGGCCTGCTGCTGCGCGGCACCAAGCGTGACGACGTGGAGCGCGGCCAGGTGCTGTGCAAGCCGGGTTCGATCAAGCCGCACACCGACTTCGAAGCCGAAGTGTACGTGCTGTCGAAGGACGAGGGCGGCCGTCACACCCCGTTCTTCAAGGGCTACCGTCCGCAGTTCTACTTCCGCACCACCGACATCACCGGCGCGGTGCAGTTGCCGGAAGGCGTGGAAATGGTGATGCCGGGCGACAACGTGAAGATGGTGGTCACGCTGATCAACCCGGTGGCGATGGACGAAGGCCTGCGCTTCGCGATCCGCGAAGGCGGCCGCACCGTCGGCGCCGGCGTGGTGGCCAAGATCATCAAGTAATGCCCTCCGGCGGCCTTGGCCGCCGGATGCGTCAACATGACGGCGACGTCGGTCGCCGGAATGTGGCGAAGTACAGGCGGTCTCGGCCGTCGGGTTCAGCGAAGGGCGGGCCGGAACCTTCGGTCCGCCTTCGCCGTCTAAGGGAAGTGCAGTCGTTCTTACTACACGCCAGTAGCTCAATTGGCAGAGCAGCGGTCTCCAAAACCGCAGGTTGGGGGTTCGAGTCCCTCCTGGCGTGCCAATCTGCCGCTCCCTATCCAGTGACCTTGGTCGCATAGCCGCAAGAGTCGGATGAACAGCAAGATCGAGCATTCCAAAGGCACCACCGCTTCCTCGGGTGGCGATATCGTCAAGTACGTCATCGCTGCGTTGCTGGTGGTCGCTGGCCTGTTTGTCTGGTTCTGGTTCGGCGAGCCGAGTCGAGCGGCGCAGCTGGGGAGTTGGTCCGGTCCGTTGCGTGGTCTGGCGGTCATCGTCGGCCTGGTCGCAGCGGCCGCCGTGTTTCTGCTGACCGCGAAGGGGCGCGAAGCCCGCGAGTTCATCTCCGAGTCGCGTTTCGAGCTGCGCAAGGTGGTGTGGCCGACCCGCCAGGAAGCGATCCGTACCACCTGGGTCGTGATCGTGGTGGTGATCATTCTGAGTCTGCTGCTGGGTGGGTTCGATTTCCTGATCCAGAAGCTGATGCAGTGGTTCGTGAGTCGTTGAGGAGAGTGCAGCAGTGAAGCGTTGGTATGTCGTTCACGCCTATTCAGGCTTCGAGAAGTCCGTGGCGCAAGCGCTGCGCGACCGCATTGTGCGTGACGAGATGCAGGAGCGCTTCGGCGACGTGCTGGTGCCGACCGAGGAAGTGATCGAGATGCGCTCCGGCCAGAAGCGCCGTTCCGAGCGCAAGTTCTTCCCGGGCTACGTGCTGGTGCAGATCGAGACCCACGAGGAAGGCGGCATTCCGCGCATCGATAACGAAAGCTGGCACCTGGTCAAGGAAACCCCGAAGGTGATGGGCTTCATCGGCGGCACCGCCGACCGTCCGTTGCCGATCCGCGACGAAGAGGCCGATGCGATCCTGCAGCGCGTTCAGGATGGCGTCGAGAAGCCGCGTCCGAAGGTGCTGTTCGAGCCGGGCCAGATGGTCCGCGTCACCGACGGTCCGTTCAACGACTTCAATGGCGTGGTCGAGGAAGTCAACTACGAGAAGAGCCGCCTGCGCGTGGCGGTGCTGATCTTCGGCCGCTCCACCCCGGTGGAACTGGAATTCGGCCAGGTCGAGAAGGCCTGAGCCTGCGCCGGCGCGACTGCGCCGGACGCCAAAATCTCTGCTATACTGCGCGGCTCGCTGTCCAGGCTTGTCGCCTGGCAGGACCGGAAGCCGCCGCGAGGCGGCTTTCTGCGCACTTCAAACGTGATGGCGGGACACGTGATTTTCCCGTCGCGATGGGGAGCCTGCGGTTTGGGCGCTAGCACCCGGAGACACTAAAATGGCAAAGAAAGTCGTCGGTTACATCAAGCTGCAGGTGAAGGCCGGTCAGGCCAACCCCTCGCCGCCGGTCGGTCCTGCGCTGGGTCAGCGCGGCCTGAACATCATGGAATTCTGCAAGGCGTTCAATGCCGCCACGCAGAAGCTGGAGCCGGGCCTGCCCACTCCGGTCATCATCACGGCCTATTCGGACCGTACCTTCACCTTCATCACCAAGAGCACCCCGGCCAGCGTGCTGCTGAAGAAGGCGGCCGGCGTCACCTCCGGCTCCAAGCGCCCGAACACCGAGAAGGTGGGCAAGGTCACCCGCAAGCAGCTGGAAGAGATCGCCAAGGCGAAGGAAGCCGACCTGACGGCGGCCGAGCTGGAAGCGGCGGTGCGGACGATTGCGGGTTCCGCCCGCAGCATGGGCCTGACGGTGGAGGGTTAAGCGATGGCACAGACCAAGCGACAGAAAGCGATCCGTGCTGCCGTGCAGCCGGGCAAGGCGTATTCGATCGACGAAGCGCTGAAGATCATCAAGTCCACCAGCAAGGCCAAGTTCGTCGAAGCCGTGGACGTGGCCGTGCGCCTGGGCGTGGATGCCAAGAAGTCCGACCAGCAGGTGCGCGGTTCCACCGTGCTGCCGGCCGGTACTGGCAAGAGCGTGCGCGTGGCGGTGTTCGCCCCGGCCGGCGCCAAGGCTGACGAAGCCCTGGCCGCGGGTGCCGAAGCCGTCGGCATGGACGACCTGGCCGAGAAGATGCAGGCCGGCGACCTGAACTACGACGTGGTCATCGCCACCCCGGACGCGATGCGCGTCGTCGGCAAGTTGGGCACCCTGCTGGGCCCGCGCGGCCTGATGCCGAACCCCAAGGTCGGCACCGTGTCCGCCAACCCGGCCGAAGCGGTGAAGAACGCCAAGTCGGGTCAGGTGCGCTACCGCACCGACAAGGCCGGCATCATCCACTGCACCATCGGCAAGGCCAGCTTCGAAGACGAAGCGCTGAAGAACAACCTGCAGGCGCTGTTGTTGGACCTGGTCAAGGCCAAGCCGGCGACCTCGAAGGGCACCTATCTGCAGAAGATCTCGGTGAGCTCGACCATGGGTCCGGGCGTCACCGTCGATCAGGCCTCGCTGTCCCTGAAGTAATCGCAACACGGCGCCGCCCGCAAGGCGCGGCGCCAGTGTCACCTTTTGAAGGCGTCGCCGAGGGGCAACCCGACGCGAAGCCGTCAAAGACCGCAGGCGCGGTCTGCGCACACCGACGACGGGCACGGAAGCTCGATATGGCAAGGAGTCGCCGTCGGTCCAGCGGGATCGCTTAATCCAGTCCCCTCGGGGGCGAGCCGGCGTAGATGGTGCCGCCTTTCTGGAGTTTTTCTGGTGCAGGCCAACCCGGTGTCCCGGGCGCGCTCACTCCAGGTCTGGAACGGCCACCAACTGGGATGCCATGCGGCATCCCCGGCATCCAGGATGGAGGCCGCCCAGGACCGCAAGCGGCAGGAGCCGCGAGCGGAGTAAGTTTGAAGCAGGGATTCGAGATTGGAAATTAGGGATTGGCAAGAGCGGCGCCGCTGCTCCTGACGAATCCCGAATCACCGATCCCAACTCCCGGCTTTAACGGAGGAGTGCAATGGCTCTCAATCTGTCCCAGAAGCAAGAAGTCGTCGCCGAACTGGCCGACGTCGCCGCGAAGGCCCACTCCTTGGTTGCTGCCGAGTACGCCGGCATCACGGTCTCGCAAATGACCGCGATGCGCAAGAAGGCGCGCGAAACCGGTGTGTACTTGCGTGTTGTCAAGAACACCCTGGCCGCGCGTGCCGTTGCCGGTACCGAATACGAGTGCGTCCAGGACGCGCTGGTCGGTCCGCTGCTGTATGCGTTCTCGACGGAAGAACCCGGCGCCGCCGGGCGTCTGATCAAGGAATTCGCCAAGGGTAACGACAAGCTGCAGGCCAAGGTCGTGTCGTTGGGTGGCCAGCTGTATCCGGCCGCTCACCTCGAGGTGTTGGCGTCGCTGCCGACCCGCGAGCAGGCGCTGGCCATGCTGGCACGCGTCCTGGCCGAGCCGGCGAGCATGTTCGCCCGTGCGGTCAAGGCCGTGGGCGACAAGCAGGGTGGCGGCGACGCCGCTCCCGCCGACGCCGAAGCGGAAGCCCCGGCCGAAACGGCTTAAGTTCGCGACACCTGAAACGGTTCACTAGAACCTCATCCAGAAAAAATTCCAAAGGTAATCACAATGTCCCTGTCTAACGAGCAGATCGTCGACGCAATCGCCGAAAAGACCCTCATGGAAGTGATGGAGCTGGTCAAGGCCATCGAAGACAAGTTCGGCGTCTCCGCCGCCGCCCCGGTCGCCGCTGCCGGTCCGGCCGTGGCCGCCGCTCCGGTCGAAGAGCAGACCGAGTTCAACGTCATCCTGATCGACGCCGGCGCCAAGAAGGTCGACGTCATCAAGGCCGTCCGCGCCATCACCGGCCTGGGCCTGAAGGAAGCCAAGGACCTCACCGAGGCCGGTGGCGTGCTGAAGGAAGCCGTGTCGAAGGAAGACGCCGACAAGTTCAAGAAGGACCTGGAAGCCGCTGGCGCGAAGGTCGAAGTCAAGTAAGCAGTCCCTTGCATCGCCAGCCGTTCAAGGCGATGCACTGAAGGCTGGGGGCGAAAGCCCCCGGCCTTTGGCCGTTGTTGCAACGCCGGGATTGGATATTCGGCATTGGAGATTCGCAGGGTCGTCGACCCATCCCGAATCCCCTCATCCCCAATCTCGGCCTCACCGAGTTGGTAGTTGGAAGTAGCGGGAGAAGGCGTGCTGGTGCCGGCAATACCAGCGACTTCCAACTGACAATTTATGTTCACTCAGGGCCGCGGACGCGTGGCCCGCATCAGCCAAGGTGATACCTCATGACGTCTTATTCGTTCACCGAAAAGAAGCGTATCCGCAAGGACTTCGGCAAGCAGCGCTCGATCCTCGAAGTGCCGTTCCTGCTCGCCATCCAGGTGGATTCCTACCGCGAGTTCCTGCAGGAGAACACCGACCCGAACAAGCGTTCGGACCACGGCCTGCACGCGGCCCTGAAATCGGTGTTCCCGATCTCCAGCTACAGCGGCAACGCGGCCCTGGAGTACGTCGGCTACAAGCTCGGCGAACCGGTGTTCGACGAGCGTGAATGCCGCCAGCGCGGCATGAGCTACGGCGCGCCGCTGCGCGTGACCGTGCGCCTGGTGATCTACGATCGCGAGTCCTCGACCAAGGCGATCAAGTACGTCAAGGAGCAGGAGGTCTACCTCGGCGAAATCCCGCTGATGACCGACAACGGCACCTTCATCGTCAACGGCACCGAGCGCGTCATCGTCTCGCAGCTGCACCGCTCGCCGGGCGTGTTCTTCGACCACGACCGCGGCAAGACCCACAGCTCGGGCAAGCTGCTGTACAGCGCCCGCATCATTCCGTACCGCGGCTCCTGGCTGGACTTCGAGTTCGACCCGAAGGACGCGCTGTTCACCCGTATCGACCGCCGCCGCAAGCTGCCGGTGTCGATCCTGCTGCGCGCGCTCGGCTACTCGAACGAGGAGATGCTCTCGGAGTTCTTCGAGATCAACACCTTCCACATCGACCCGAAGGAAGGCGTGCAGCTGGAGCTGGTGCCCGAGCGCCTGCGCGGCGAGACCCTGAACTTCGATCTGGCCGACGGCGACAAGGTCATCGTCGAGGCCGGCAAGCGCATCACCGCGCGCCACGTCAAGCAGCTCGAAGCCGCCGGCGTCGCCGCGCTGGCCGTGCCCGACGAGTACCTGGTCGGCCGCATCCTGTCGCACGACGTGGTCGACGCGGCGACCGGCGAACTGCTGGCCAGCGCCAACGACGAGATCAGCGAAGACCAACTGACCGCGTTCCGCAAGGCCGGCGTCGACGCCGTGGGCACGCTGTGGGTCAACGACCTGGATCGCGGTCCGTACCTGTCCAATACCCTGCGCATCGATCCGACCAAGACCCAGCTCGAGGCGCTGGTCGAGATCTACCGCATGATGCGTCCGGGCGAGCCGCCGACCAAGGACGCCGCGCAGAACCTGTTCCACAACCTGTTCTTCACCTTCGAGCGCTACGACCTGTCCACGGTCGGCCGCATGAAGTTCAACCGCCGCGTCGGCCGCAAGGAAGTCACCGGCGAGTCGGTGCTGTACGACAAGAAGTACTTCGGCGAGCGCAACGACGAGGAGTCCAAGCGCCTGGTCGCCGAGCACGCCGACAGCTCCGACATCCTGGACGTGATCAAGGTCCTGACCGAGATCCGCAACGGCCGCGGCGTGGTCGACGACATCGACCACCTGGGCAACCGTCGCGTGCGTTCGGTCGGCGAAATGGCCGAGAACGTGTTCCGCGTGGGCCTGGTCCGCGTCGAGCGCGCGGTCAAGGAGCGCCTGTCGATGGCCGAGTCCGAAGGCCTGACCCCGCAGGAACTGATCAACGCCAAGCCGGTGGCCGCGGCGATCAAGGAGTTCTTCGGCTCCTCGCAGCTGTCGCAGTTCATGGACCAGAACAACCCGCTGTCGGAAGTGACGCACAAGCGTCGCGTCTCCGCGCTGGGCCCGGGCGGCCTGACCCGCGAGCGCGCCGGCTTCGAAGTGCGCGACGTGCATCCGACCCACTACGGCCGCGTCTGCACCATCGAAACCCCGGAAGGCCCGAACATCGGCCTGATCAACTCGCTGGCGGTGTACGCCCGCACCAACCAGTACGGCTTCCTGGAGACGCCGTACCGCAAGGTCGTGGACGGCCAGATCACCGACGAAGTCGAATATCTGTCGGCGATCGAAGAGAACGAGTACGTCATCGCCCAGGCCAACGCGCTGCACGACGCCAAGAGCCGCCTGACCGAGCAGTTCGTGCCGTGCCGCTACCAGGGCGAGTCGCTGCTGAAGCCGCCGGCGGAAGTGCACTTCATGGACGTGTCGCCGATGCAGACCGTGTCGATCGCGGCCGCGCTGGTGCCGTTCCTGGAGCACGATGACGCCAACCGCGCGCTGATGGGCGCGAACATGCAGCGCCAGGCCGTGCCGACGCTGCGTGCGCAGAAGCCGCTGGTCGGCACCGGCATCGAGCGGGCGGTGGCGCGCGACTCGGGCGTGACCGTGAACGCCCGCCGTGGCGGCGTGATCGAGCAGATCGACGCCGGCCGCATCGTGGTCAAGGTCAACGAGGCCGAGATCGGCGGCGGCACCGACGCCGGCGTCGACATCTACAACCTGATCAAGTACACCCGTTCCAACCAGAACACCTGCATCAACCAGCGTCCGCTGGTGAACGTGGGCGACGTGATCGCGCGCGGCGACGTGCTGGCCGACGGCCCCTCGACCGACATCGGCGAGCTGGCCCTGGGCCAGAACATGCTGATCGCGTTCATGCCGTGGAACGGCTACAACTTCGAAGACTCCATCCTGCTCTCCGAGCGCGTGGTGGAAGAGGATCGCTACACCACGATCCACATCGAAGAGCTGACCTGCGTGGCGCGCGACACCAAGCTGGGGCCGGAGGAAATCTCCGCCGACATCCCGAACGTGTCCGAGCAGGCGCTGAACCGCCTGGACGAGTCGGGCGTGGTGTACATCGGCGCCGAAGTGCGCGCCGGCGACATCATGGTTGGCAAGGTCACGCCGAAGGGCGAGAGCCAGCTGACCCCGGAAGAGAAGCTGCTGCGCGCGATCTTCGGCGAGAAGGCCTCGGACGTGAAGGACAGCTCGCTGCGCGTGCCGCCGGGCATGGACGGCACCGTCATCGACGTGCAGGTGTTCACCCGCGACGGCATCGAGAAGGACAAGCGCGCCCGCCAGATCGAGGAAAACGAGATCAAGCGGGTCAAGAAGGACTTCGACGACCAGTTCCGCATCCTGGAAAGCGCGATCTATGCGCGTCTGCGTAGCCAGCTGATCGGCAAGGTCGCCAACGGCGGTCCGAACCTGAAGAAGGGCGACACCATCACCGACGCCTACCTGGACGGCCTGAAGAAGTCCGACTGGTTCGCGCTGCGGATGAAGGACGAGGAACCGTCGGACGCGATCGAGCGCGCGCAGAAGCAGATCCAGGCGCACGAGAAGGAGTTCGAGCGTCGCTTCGCCGACAAGCGCGGCAAGATCACCGCCGGCGACGACCTCGCCCCGGGCGTGCTGAAGATGGTCAAGGTGTTCCTGGCGGTGAAGCGCCGCATCCAGCCCGGCGACAAGATGGCCGGTCGCCACGGCAACAAGGGTGTCGTGTCGATGATCCAGCCGATCGAGGACATGCCGTACATGGCCAACGGCGAGACCGTGGACATCGTGCTGAACCCGCTGGGCGTGCCGTCGCGCATGAACATCGGCCAGGTGCTGGAAGTGCATCTGGGCTGGGCCGCCAAGGGCCTGGGTCGCAAGATCCAGAACATGCTCGAGGCCCAGGCCAAGGTCGCCGACCTGCGCAAGTTCCTGACCCAGATCTACAACCACGACCAGAAGCTGGGCGAGGACCGCGTGGACCTGGATCAGTTCAGCGACGCCGAGCTGCTGGCCCTGTCGAAGAACCTGACCGACGGCGTGCCGATGGCCACCCCGGTGTTCGACGGCGCGACCGAGGCCGAGATCAAGCACATGCTCGAACTCGCCGACCTGCCGATCAGCGGCCAGACCCAGCTGTACGACGGCCGCACCGGCGAGGCGTTCGATCGCCACACCACGGTCGGCTACATGCACATGCTGAAGCTGAACCACCTGGTCGACGACAAGATGCACGCGCGCTCCACCGGCCCGTACTCGCTGGTCACCCAGCAGCCGCTGGGCGGCAAGGCGCAGTTCGGCGGCCAGCGCTTCGGCGAAATGGAAGTCTGGGCGCTGGAAGCCTACGGCGCGGCCTACACCCTGCAGGAAATGCTGACGGTGAAGTCCGACGACGTGCAGGGCCGCAACCAGATGTACAAGAACATCGTCGACGGCGAGCACGAGATGGTCGCCGGCATGCCGGAGTCCTTCAACGTGCTGGTGAAGGAAATCCGCTCGCTGGCGATCAATATGGAACTGGAAGACTGAGGGCAGGGAATGAGGAGTCGGGACTAGGGAACCGCCCGGGCGCGCGCCAATCGGCCGCCGGCGGTTCCTGTCCCGACTCTCCGCTTCCAACGATTCCCTATTCGCTATTCCCGATTCCCGGAGAAATCAAATGAAAGACCTGCTCAACCTCTTCAACCAGCAGCGCCAGACGCTGGACTTCGACGCGATCAAGATCGCGCTGGCCTCGCCGGACCTGATCCGTTCGTGGTCCTTCGGCGAAGTGAAGAAGCCGGAAACCATCAACTACCGGACCTTCAAGCCCGAGCGCGACGGCCTGTTCTGCGCCGCCATCTTCGGCCCGATCAAGGACTACGAGTGCCTGTGCGGCAAGTACAAGCGCATGAAGCACCGCGGCGTGGTCTGCGAGAAGTGCGGCACCGAAGTGACCCTGGCCAAGGTGCGCCGCGAGCGCATGGGCCACATCGACCTGGCCTCGCCGGTCGCGCACATCTGGTTCCTGAAGTCGCTGCCGTCGCGCATCGGCCTGATGCTGGACATGACCCTGCGCGACATCGAGCGCGTACTGTACTTCGAAGCCTACGTGGTGACCGAGCCGGGCCTGACCGCGCTGGAGCGCCGCCAGCTGCTGACCGAAGAGCAGTACCTGACCGCGCGCCAGGAGCACGGCGACGACTTCGACGCCGCCATGGGCGCCGAGGCGGTGTACGAGCTGCTGCGTACCATCGACCTGCAGTCGGAAATGACCCGCCTGCGCGAAGAGATCGCCGGCACCGGCTCGGAAACCAAGCTCAAGCGGCTGACCAAGCGCATCAAGCTGGTCGAAGCCTTCCTCGAATCGGGCAACCGCCCGGAGTGGATGGTGATGACCGTGCTGCCGGTGCTGCCGCCGGATCTGCGTCCGCTGGTGCCGCTGGACGGCGGCCGCTTCGCGACCTCCGATCTGAACGACCTGTACCGCCGCGTCATCAACCGCAACAACCGCCTGCGCCGTCTGCTCGAGCTGAACGCGCCGGACATCATCGTGCGCAACGAAAAGCGCATGCTGCAGGAATCGGTGGATGCGCTGCTGGACAACGGTCGCCGCGGCCGTGCCATCACCGGCACCAACAAGCGTCCGCTGAAGTCGCTGGCCGACATGATCAAGGGCAAGCAGGGCCGGTTCCGTCAGAACCTGCTCGGCAAGCGCGTGGACTACTCCGGCCGTTCGGTGATCGTGGTCGGCCCGACCCTGCGCCTGCACGAGTGCGGCCTGCCGAAGAAGATGGCGCTGGAGCTGTTCAAGCCGTTCGTGTTCGCCAAGCTGCAGCGTCGCGGCCTGGCCACCACCATCAAGGCCGCCAAGAAGCTGGTCGAGCGTGAAGAAGCCGAGGTGTGGGACATCCTGGAAGAGGTGATCCGCGAGCACCCGGTGCTGTTGAACCGCGCGCCGACCCTGCACCGCCTGGGCATCCAGGCGTTCGAGCCGGTGCTGATCGAAGGCAAGGCGATCCAGCTGCATCCGCTGGTCTGTACCGCGTTCAACGCCGACTTCGACGGCGACCAGATGGCCGTGCACGTGCCGCTGTCGCTGGAAGCGCAGTTGGAAGCGCGCGCGCTGATGATGTCCACCAACAACATCCTGTCGCCGGCCAACGGCGAGCCGATCATCGTGCCGTCGCAGGACGTGGTGCTGGGCCTGTACTACATGAGCCGCGCCCTGGAGAACAAGAAGGGCGAGGGCATGGTGTTCGCCAACATCGCCGAAGTGAAGCGCGCCTACGACAACCGCGTGGTCGAGCTGCACGCCAAGGTCAAGGTCCGCATCACCGAGACGGTGATCGACGAGGACGGCAACCGCAGCAAGAAGACCTCGATCGTGGACACCACGATCGGGCGCGCGCTGCTGGCCGAGATCCTGCCGGAAGGCCTGCCGTTCGCGCTGGCCAACACCGAGCTGACCAAGAAGAACATCAGCCGCCTGATCAACTCCAGCTACCGCCAGCTGGGTCTGAAGGACAGCGTCGTGTTCGCCGACAAGCTGATGTACACCGGCTTCGCCTACGCGACCCGCGCCGGCGTGTCGATCGGCATCGACGACATGCTGATCCCGTCGGAGAAGAAGGGCATCCTCGGCGAAGCCGAGCAGGAAGTGCTGGAGATCCAGGAGCAGTACCAGTCCGGTCTGGTCACCGCCGGCGAGCGCTACAACAAGGTCGTGGACATCTGGTCGCGCACCAACGAGCGCATCGCCAAGGCGATGATGGACACCATCGGCACCGAGAAGGTGGTCAACGCCAAGGGCGAGACCATCGACCAGAAGTCGATGAACTCGCTGTACATCATGGCCGACTCCGGCGCGCGTGGTTCGCAGGCGCAGATCCGTCAGCTGGCCGGCATGCGCGGCCTGATGGCCCGCCCGGACGGCTCGATCATCGAGACGCCGATCAAGGCGAACTTCCGCGAAGGCCTGAACGTGCAGGAGTACTTCAACTCCACCCACGGCGCGCGTAAGGGTCTGGCCGATACCGCGCTGAAGACCGCCAACTCCGGTTACCTGACCCGTCGCCTGGTCGACGTGGCGCAGGACGTAGTGATCACCGAGCCCGATTGCGGCACCACCGACGGCCTCACCATGACCCCGATCGTGGAAGGCGGCGACGTGGTCGAGCCGTTGCGCGACCGCGTGCTCGGCCGCGTGGTGGCCGAGGACGTGTTCCTGCCGGGCAACGACGAGGATCCGATCGTCACCCGCAACACCCTGCTCGACGAGCAGTGGGTGGCCAAGCTGGAAGAGGCCGGCGTGCAGTCGGTCAAGGTCCGCTCGACCATCACCTGCGAATCGGCGTTCGGCGTGTGCGCGCGCTGCTACGGCCGCGACCTGGCCCGTGGCCACCTGGTCAACATCGGCGAAGCGGTCGGCGTCATCGCCGCGCAGTCGATCGGCGAGCCGGGTACCCAGCTGACCATGCGTACCTTCCACATCGGCGGCGCGGCCTCGCGTGCGGCGGCGGTGGACAACATCACGGTCAAGACCACCGGTTCGATCAAGTTCAACAACCTCAAGTCGGTCGAGCACGCCAACGGTTCGCTGGTGGCGGTGTCGCGTTCGGGCGAGCTGTCGGTGCTCGACGGCCACGGCCGCGAGCGCGAGCGCTACAAGCTGCCGTACGGCGCCACCATCACCGCCAAGGACGGCGACGCGGTCAAGGCCGGCCAGTCGGTCGCGAACTGGGATCCGCATAACCACCCGATCGTGTCGGAAGTGGCCGGCTTCATCCGCTTCATCGACTTCATCGACGGCGTCACCGTCATCGAGAAGACCGACGAGCTGACCGGCCTGGCCTCGCGCGAGATCACCGATCCGAAGCGTCGCGGCACCCAGGCCAAGGACCTGCGCCCGATCGTGCGCATCGTCGACGGCAAGGGCAACGACCTGACCATCCCGGGCACCGATCTGCCGGCGCAGTACCTGCTGCCGCCGCGCTCGATCGTCAACCTGCAGGACGGCGCGCCGGTCGGCGTGGGCGACGTGGTCGCCAAGATCCCGCAGGAAGCGTCCAAGACCCGCGACATCACCGGCGGTCTGCCGCGCGTGGCCGACCTGTTCGAAGCGCGCAAGCCGAAGGATCCGGCGATCCTGGCCGAGCGCTCGGGCATCATCAGCTTCGGCAAGGACACCAAGGGCAAGCAGCGCCTGATTATCAAGGACACCGACGGGTCGGAGCACGAAGAGCTGATCCCGAAGTACCGCCAGATCATCGTGTTCGAAGGCGAGCACGTGGCCAAGGGCGAAACCGTGGTGGACGGCGAGCCGAGCCCGCAGGACATCCTGCGCCTGCTCGGCGTGGAGCCGCTGGCCGCGTACCTGGTCAAGGAAATCCAGGACGTGTACCGCCTGCAGGGCGTGAAGATCAACGACAAGCACATCGAGGTCATCACCCGGCAGATGCTGCGCAAGGTCGAGATCACCGACCAGGGCAACAGCAAGTTCCTCAATGGCGAGCAGGCCGAGCGCCAGCGCGTCATCGAGGAGAACGCCCGCCTGCTGGCGCGCAACGAGCTGCCGGCCAAGTACGACCCGGTGCTGCTGGGCATCACCAAGGCCTCGCTGGCCACCGAGTCGTTCATCTCCGCGGCCTCGTTCCAGGAGACCACCCGCGTCCTCACCGAGGCGGCGGTCCGCGGCACCAGCGACACGCTGCGCGGCCTGAAGGAAAACGTGATCGTGGGTCGCCTGATCCCGGCCGGTACCGGTCTGGCGTACCACAACACGCGCCGCCGCAATGCCAGCGGCCTGACCGAGTCGGAGATGCAGACCCTGTCCGGCGGCAGCGCCGAACCGGCGGTCGAGACCCCCGCACCGGCCGCCGCCGGCAGCGAAGAGTAAGCAGTCGGCCGGACCGGTCCCGCCCGCGGGACCGGTCTACCAAGCGAAAGGGGGCGCAGCGGAAGCGCCCCGTATTCCGGCCCCGGATGGGCCAGCAAGTAAAAATTCCGTTGAGTTGACGGCGCTTTGACTTGCCCGCTATACTTTCCTGTCTCGGCAGGCCGTCCTTCGGCCTGCCTTCGTTTTCACGCATCCAGGCCCCACGGCCTCAATCAGAAGAATCCACTGATGGCGACGATCAACCAGCTGGTCCGCAAGCCGCGGCAGGCGACCACCTACAAGAGCGCCTCTCCGGCGCTGGACAAGTGCCCGCAGCGCCGTGGCGTCTGCACGCGCGTGTACACCACCACCCCGAAGAAGCCGAACTCGGCCCTGCGTAAGGTCGCCAAAGTGCGCCTGACCAACCAGGAAGAGGTCATCAGCTACATCGGCGGCGAAGGCCACAACCTGCAGGAGCACTCCGTGGTCCTGATCCGCGGCGGCCGCGTCAAGGACCTGCCGGGCGTGCGCTACCACACCGTGCGCGGTTCGCTCGACGCCGCCGGCGTCGCCAAGCGCCGCCAGGGCCGTTCCAAGTACGGCGCCAAGCGTCCGAAGAGCTAAGGGAAAGTACTCATGTCTCGTAAAGGTAATACGCCGCAGCGCGCCGTTCTCCCGGATCCCAAGCACGGGAGCGAAACCATCGCCCGCTTCATCAACATGGTGATGCTGAGCGGCAAGAAGTCGGTCGCCGAAAAGATCGTCTACGGCGCGATGGACGTCATCGGCGAGAAGAACCCCAACGCGGTCGAGCTGGTGCAGAAGGCGCTGGACAACGTCGCTCCGGCGGTCGAAGTCAAGTCGCGTCGCGTCGGCGGCGCCACCTACCAGGTGCCGGTCGAGGTGCGTTCCTCCCGTCGCATGGCGCTGGCGATGCGCTGGCTGATCGACTCGGCGCGCAAGCGCGGCGAGAACTCGATGCCGCGCAAGCTCGCGGCCGAGCTGGTCGACGCCTCGGAAAACCGTGGCGGCGCCATCAAGAAGCGTGAAGAAACCCACCGCATGGCGGAAGCGAACAAGGCGTTCGCGCACTACCGCTGGTGACCTTCCGGGCCTTGGAAACGGGGCCCGTCAGCACTATCTAGAAGTGCTGCTAGCTGCGCCATCGAGCGCCGCACAAATCCGAAGGCCGCCGCAAGGCGGCGTTCGGCCATCCGCAATCCAAGAATTCTGAGAGGCTCCCTGTGGCCCGCAACACTCCCATCGAGCGTTACCGCAACTTCGGCATCATGGCCCACATCGATGCCGGCAAGACCACCACCTCCGAACGCATCCTGTTCTACACCGGCGTCAGCCACAAGATCGGCGAGGTGCATGACGGTGCCGCGACGATGGACTGGATGGAGCAGGAGCAGGAGCGTGGCATCACCATCACCTCCGCCGCGACCACCGCGTTCTGGAGCGGCATGGACAAGTCGCTGCCGCAGCACCGCTTCAACATCATCGACACCCCCGGGCACGTCGACTTCACCATCGAAGTCGAGCGTTCGTTGCGCGTGCTCGACGGCGCGGTGTTCGTGCTGTGCGCGGTCGGCGGCGTGCAGCCGCAGTCCGAGACCGTGTGGCGCCAGGCCAACAAGTACGCGGTGCCGCGTCTTGCCTTCGTCAACAAGATGGACCGCACCGGCGCCAATTTCGACAAGGTGGTCGAGCAGCTGAAGTCGCGCCTGGGTGCCTACCCGGTGCCGATGCAGGTGCCGATCGGCGCCGAAGACGGCTTCGAGGGCGTGGTCGACCTGCTCAAGATGAAGGCGGTCCACTGGGATACCGCCTCGCAGGGCACCGTGTTCGAGTACCGCGAGATCCCCGCCAATCTGGCCGACAAGGCCGTCGAGGCGCGCGCGTTCATGGTCGAGGCCGCGGCCGAGGCCAATGAAGTTCTGATGGACAAGTACCTCAACGAGGGCGAGCTGTCCGAAGAGGAAATCATCAATGGCCTGCGCGAGCGCACCCTGAAGGTGGAAGTGGTGCCGGTGTACTGCGGCACCGCGTTCAAGAACAAGGGCGTGCAGGCGATGCTCGACGGCGTGATCCAGCTGCTGCCGTCGCCCAGCGACCGTCCGCCGGTCAAGGGCATCGACGAGGACGACAAGGAAGACAGTCGTCCGGCCACCGACACCGCGCCGTTCTCGGCGCTGGCGTTCAAGATCATGACCGACCCGTTCGTGGGTTCGCTGACCTTCTTCCGCGTCTACTCCGGCACGCTGAACTCCGGCGACCAGGTGTACAACCCGGTCAAGTCGAAGAAGGAGCGCGTGGGCCGCATCCTGCAGATGCACTCCAACAACCGCGAAGAGATCAAGGAAGTGCGCGCGGGCGACATCGCCGCGGCGGTGGGCCTGAAGGACGTCACCACCGGCGACACGCTGTGCGCGCAGGACAACATCATCATCCTGGAGCGCATGGTGTTCCCGGAGCCGGTGATCTCGATGGCGGTGGAGCCGAAGACCAAGTCGGACCAGGAAAAGATGGGTATCGCGCTGAGCCGTCTGGCCCAGGAAGATCCCTCGTTCCGCGTCAACACCGACGAGGAGTCCGGCCAGACCATCATCCGCGGCATGGGCGAGTTGCACCTGGAAATCATGGTCGACCGCATGAAGCGCGAGTTCAACGTCGAGGCCAACGTCGGCAAGCCGCAGGTGGCCTACCGCGAGACCATCCGCAAGGCCGTCAAGCAGGAAGGCAAGTTCGTGCGCCAGTCCGGCGGTAAGGGCCAGTACGGCCATGTCGTGCTCGAGATCGAGCCGCAGGAGCGCGGCAAGGGCTACACCTTCGAGAACGCGATCGTCGGCGGCGTGGTGCCGAAGGAATACATCCCGGCGGTGGACAAGGGCATCCAGGAGGCGGTGGCCAACGGCGTGATGGCCGGCTACCCGATCGTGGACGTCAAGGTGCGCCTGATCGACGGTTCGTACCACGACGTCGACTCCTCGGAAATGGCGTTCAAGATCGCCGGCTCGATGGGCTTCAAGGAAGGCTTCAACAAGGCCAATCCGGTGCTGCTGGAGCCGATCATGAAGGTCGAGGTCGTGACCCCGGAAGACTACCTGGGCGACGTGATGGGCGACGTCAGCCGTCGTCGCGGCATCCTGCAGGGTCAGGACGACAGCCCGTCCGGCAAGGTGATCAACGCGATGGTGCCGCTGGGCGAGATGTTCGGCTACGCCACCACGCTGCGCTCGATGTCGCAGGGTCGCGCCACGTTCTCGATGGAGTTCGACCACTACGCCGAAGCGCCGGCCAATATCGCCGAATCGGTCATCAAGAAGAGCTGAGATTAGCGAGACGGGATTCGGGACGCGGGCATCGCCAGTCCCTGGTCCCGGTTTCCTGTCCCCATTACGAATTGGAAGGTAGAAAACATCATGGCAAAGGGTAAGTTCGAGCGCACCAAGCCGCACGTCAACGTCGGCACCATCGGTCACGTCGACCACGGCAAGACCACGCTGACGGCAGCGCTGACCAAGATCGGCGCAGAGCGCTTCGGCGGCGAGTTCAAGGCGTACGACGCGATCGACGCGGCGCCGGAAGAGAAGGCGCGCGGCATCACGATCTCGACCGCGCACGTCGAGTACGAATCCCCGACGCGCCACTACGCGCACGTGGATTGCCCGGGCCACGCCGACTACGTGAAGAACATGATCACCGGTGCGGCGCAGATGGACGGCGCGATCCTGGTGTGTTCGGCCGCGGACGGCCCGATGCCGCAGACGCGCGAGCACATCCTGCTGTCGCGCCAGGTCGGCGTGCCGCACATCGTGGTGTTCCTGAACAAGGCCGACATGGTCGACGACGCCGAGCTGCTCGAGCTGGTCGAGATGGAAGTGCGCGAGCTGCTGAGCAAGTACGACTTCCCGGGCGACGACACCCCGATCATCCACGGTTCGGCGCGTCTGGCGCTGGAAGGCGACCAGAGCGAGATCGGCGTGCCGGCGATCCTGAAGCTGGTGGACGCGCTGGACTCGTTCATCCCGGAGCCGCAGCGCGACGTGGACAAGCCGTTCCTGATGCCGGTGGAAGACGTGTTCTCGATCTCGGGCCGCGGCACCGTGGTGACCGGCCGTATCGAGCGCGGCATCATCAAGGTGGGCGACGAAATCGAAATCGTCGGCATCCGTGCGACGCAGAAGACCACCGTGACCGGCGTGGAAATGTTCCGCAAGCTGCTGGACCAGGGTCAGGCGGGCGACAACGCGGGCCTGCTGCTGCGCGGCACCAAGCGTGACGACGTGGAGCGCGGCCAGGTGCTGTGCAAGCCGGGTTCGATCAAGCCGCACACCGACTTCGAAGCCGAAGTGTACGTGCTGTCGAAGGACGAGGGCGGCCGTCACACCCCGTTCTTCAAGGGCTACCGTCCGCAGTTCTACTTCCGCACCACCGACATCACCGGCGCGGTGCAGTTGCCGGAAGGCGTGGAAATGGTGATGCCGGGCGACAACGTGAAGATGGTGGTCACGCTGATCAACCCGGTGGCGATGGACGAAGGCCTGCGCTTCGCGATCCGCGAAGGCGGCCGCACCGTCGGCGCCGGCGTGGTGGCCAAGATCATCAAGTAATGCCTCCGGCGGCGAAGGCCGCCGGTTGAATCGCCAGCGACCGCGGTCGCCGGCATCGCGAAGGGTCGGCGCAAGCCGGCCCTTCGTCGTTTTCGGGCATGCACCGGTTTTTGCGGTTTGTTGCCGTATGGTGTTGCGGGGGCGTGAAGTCGTCGCTATAATGCGCGGCTCGGCGTTCCTGGGTAGGGCGCCGGATACATCGCGAAAAGAGAGGCAGGATGCCCCTCGTGTTCGCCAGACCGGGAAGGTCGCGCTGCATGGAGCACTCAACGGCCTCGCGCTGTTGACGGTGCTGTAGTTGCGCACTATACTTTTCCGTCTGGGCAGGCCGGGTAACTGGTCTGCCCCAGTTTTTGGGCGGAGGAATGGCCCTCGCCGGCAGGACGCTCGGCGGTACACGTCGTCAGGAAATATTCGGGGCAGGTATCCCAGAGGCCTTGCCCGTCGCTCTTTTAACGAAGGAACCCACCGCCATGGCGGAGCAAAAGACCGGTCAGAAAGCGGATCAGAAGATCCGGATCCGGCTGAAGGCGTTCGATCATCGTCTGATCGACCGTTCGGCCAGCGAGATCGTTGAGACGGCCAAGCGGACCGGCGCGCAAGTGCGCGGCCCGATCCCGCTGCCGACCAAGATCGAACGCTACACCATCCTGGTTTCCCCGCACGTCGACAAGGACGCGCGCGACCAGTACGAGACCCGCACGCACAAGCGCGTGCTCGACATCATCGGCCCTAACGACAAGACCGTGGACGCGCTGATGAAGCTCGAGCTCGCGGCGGGCGTCGATGTCCAGATCAAGTTGACCTGAGGACTACGACCATGACGAAGAAATATTCGTTGGGCTTCGTGGGCCGCAAGGCCGGCATGAGCCGCGTCTTCACCGAAGACGGCCGCTCCATCCCGGTGACCCTGATCGAAGCGACCCCGAACCGCATCACCCAGCTCAAGACCGTCGAAGCCGACGGCTACAGCGCCGTGCAGATCACCGTGGGCGCCCGTCGCGCCGCGCTGGTCAACAAGCCCGCCTCCGGCCATTTCGCCAAGGCGAAGGTCGAAGCCGGTCGTGGCCTGTGGGAATTCCGCGTCGAGGACGCGCAGCTGGGCGATTACGCCATCGGCGGCGAGATCAAGGCGGACATCTTCGCCGTCGGCCAGAAGGTCGACGTCCAGGGCGTCACCAAGGGCAAGGGCTTCCAGGGCACGATCAAGCGGCACAACTTCCGCATGGGCGACGCCACCCACGGTAACTCGCTGTCGCATCGCGCGCCGGGTTCGCTGGGTCAGCGCCAGACCCCGGGTCGCGTTTTCCCGGGCAAGAAGATGTCCGGCCACATGGGCGCGGTGCAGCAGAGCACGCAGAATCTGGAAGTGGTCAAGGTCGACGTCGAGCGTGGCCTGATCGCCATTCGCGGCGCTGTGCCTGGCGCTGCCGGTGGCGACGTGATCGTGCGTCCGGCTAGCAAGGCATAAGGAGAGATGACGATGGAACTCGTTATCACGGGTAGCAACAACAAGGTCTCGGTCTCCGACGCCGTGTTCGGCCGCGATTTCAGCGAGGATCTGGTTCACCAGGTCGTCGTCGCCTATCGCAACGCCGGCCGCGCCGGCACCAAGGCGCAGAAGACGCGTTCGGAAGTCAACGGCACCACCAAGAAGTCGAAGAAGCAGAAGGGCGGTGGCGCTCGCCACGGCGCGCTGACCGCTCCGATCTTCGTCGGCGGCGGCGTGACCTTCGCGGCCAAGCCGCGCAGCTTCGAGCAGAAGGTCAACCGCAAGATGTACCGCGCGGCCATCTGCGCGATCCTCTCGGAACTGAACCGCCAGGGCCGCCTGATGGTCGTCGACGCGTTCGACGTCGAGGCCAGCAAGACCAAGGGCCTGATCGAGAAGCTGAAGGGTCTGGAAGTGGGCAAGCGTCCGCTGATCGTGACCGAAGAAGCGTCCGAGCATCTGTACCTGTCCGCCCGCAACCTTCCCTACGTGGAAGTGCGCGACGTGCAGGGCCTGGATCCGGTGTCGCTGGTCGGGGCCGACACGGTCGTGATCACCGCCGATGCGGTCAAGAAGGTCGAGGAGTGGCTGGCATGAGCAGCAACGAAAAAATCTTCAGCGTGCTGCGCGCTCCGCGTGTCTCCGAAAAGACCGCGCGCCTGCAGGAACTCTCCAATCAGTACGTCTTCGAGATTTCGAACGAAGCCACCAAGGCCGATGTCAAGGCCGCGGTCGAGCAGCTGTTCGACGTCAAGGTCGAGTCGGTCAACGTGTTGAACGTCAAGGGCAAGAACAAGTCCTTCCGTTCGCGCAGCGGGCGTCGCGGCGATTGGCGCAAGGCGTACGTGCGTCTGGCCGAAGGCCAGTCCATCGACGTAACGGCCAAGGCCTGAGGTCCATCCCATGCCATTGATGAAATTCAAACCCACTTCTCCCGGCCGTCGTTCGGCCGTGCGCGTGGTCACGCCCGACCTGCACAAGGGCGCGCCGCACGCGGCGCTGCTGGAACCGCAGGGCAAGTCCGGTGGTCGTAACCACCACGGCCGCATCACCACCCGCCACGTCGGCGGTGGCCACAAGCAGCACTACCGCGTCATCGACTTCAAGCGCAACAAGGAAGGCATTCCGGCGCGCGTGGAGCGGATCGAATACGATCCGAACCGCACCGCCCACATCGCCCTGCTGTGCTACGTCGACGGCGAGCGTCGCTACATCATCGCGCCGAAGGGCCTGAAGGCCGGCGACCAGGTGATCGCGGGTTCGGATGCGCCGATCAAGACCGGCAACACCCTGCCGCTGCGCAACATCCCGGTCGGTACCACCGTCCACGGGATCGAGCTGAAGCCGGGCAAGGGCGCGCAGATCGCGCGTGCCGCCGGCGCCGCGGTGCAGCTGGTCGCGCGTGAAGGCATCTACGCCACCCTGCGTCTGCGCTCCGGCGAAATGCGCAAGGTGCCGGTCGAGTGCCGCGCCACCATCGGCGAAGTCGGCAACGACGAGCACAACCTCGAGAAGCTGGGCAAGGCGGGCGCCAAGCGCTGGCGCGGCGTGCGTCCGACCGTTCGCGGTGCGGCCATGAACCCCGTCGACCACCCGCACGGTGGTGGTGAGGCCAAGGCCGGTCAGGGTAATCCGCATCCGGTCACCCCGTGGGGTGTTCCGACCAAGGGTTACAAGACGCGCCATAACAAGCGCACCGAACAATTCATCGTCCGCGATCGTAGGGGCTAATCGACCATGGCACGTTCACTCAAGAAGGGCCCGTTCGTCGATCACCACCTCGTCAAGAAGGTGGAGGCCGCGGCCGGCAGCAAGCGTCCGATCAAGACCTGGTCGCGACGTTCGATGATCCTGCCGGAGATGGTGGGTTTCACCATCGCCGTGCATAACGGCAAGAACCACGTTCCGGTGCTGGTCAACGAGAACATGGTCGGCCACAAGCTCGGCGAATTTGCCGTCACCCGGACCTTCAAGGGTCACGGTGGCGACAAGAAGTCGAGCCGGTAAGGAGAGATGACGATGGAAGCGAAAGCAATCCTGCGCACCGCGCGCATCTCCCCGCAGAAGGCCCGCCTGGTCGCCGACCAGGTGCGCGGTCTTTCCGCCGAGCGGGCGGTCAACCTGCTGAAGTTCTCGGACAAGAAGGCTGCCCACCTGATCAAGAAGGTGGTGGAGTCGGCGATCGCCAATGCCGAGAACAACCAGGGCGCGGATGTCGACGAGCTGAAGGTCAAGACCATCATGGTTGATGAAGGTCCGACCCTGAAGCGTTTCATGGCGCGGGCGAAAGGCCGCGGTACCCGCATCCTCAAGCGCACCAGCCACATCACTGTGGTTGTGGGCGCCGCCAAGTAAGCGGAAAGGAAAAGACGATGGGTCATAAAGTTCATCCGATTGGAATCCGCTTGGGTGTCTCCAAGGACTGGAATTCCAAGTGGTACGCCAACAAGGGCGAGTTTGCCGGTTACCTGGCGGCCGACCTCAAGGTTCGCGAAATGCTGCGCAAGAAGCTGGCGCAGGCGGGCATCAGCAAGATCCTGATCGAGCGTCCGGCCAAGACCGCGCGCGTGACGATCCACACCGCCCGCCCGGGCGTGGTGATCGGCAAGCGCGGTGAGGACATCGAGAAGCTGCGCAAGGAAGTGAGCGAGATGATGGGCGTCCCCGCCCACATCAACGTCACCGAAGTGCGCAAGCCGGAGCTGGATGCGCAGCTGGTCGCCGAGTCGATCGCGCAGCAGCTGGAGCGTCGCATCATGTTCCGCCGCGCGATGAAGCGCTCGGTCGGCAACGCGATGCGCCTGGGTGCCCTGGGCATCAAGGTCAACGTCGCCGGCCGCTTGAACGGCGCGGAAATCGCCCGTTCCGAGTGGTACCGCGAGGGCCGCGTGCCGCTGCACACGCTGCGTGCCGACATCGACTATGGCTTCGCCGAAGCCAAGACGACCTACGGCATCATCGGCATCAAGGTCTGGATCTACAAGGGCGAGATCTTCGATTTCTCCCAGGTTGGCCAGGAAAAGCAGGACGATTCCCCGCGCAACGATCGTAACGATCGTGGCGACCGTGGCGACCGTCCGTCGCGTCCGGCCCGTGAAGCGAGGTAACGGCAATGTTGCAACCCAAGCGAACCAAATACCGCAAGATGCACAAGGGTCGTAACGACGGCCTGGCGTGGAGCGGCAACGCCGTCAGCTTCGGCGAGTACGGGCTGAAGGCCACGGCGCACGGTCAGCTGACCGCGCGCCAGATCGAGGCGGCGCGCCGCTCGATCAGCCGCTACGTCAAGCGCGGCGGCAAGATGTGGATCCGCGTGTTCCCGGACAAGCCGATCACCAAGAAGCCGATCGAAGTGCGAATGGGCTCCGGTAAGGGTAACGTCGAGTACTGGGTCGCGCAGATCCAGCCCGGTCGCATGATCTATGAAATCGAAGGCGTCGGCGAAGATGTCGCGCGCGAGGCGTTCCGCCTGGCCGCTGCCAAGCTCTCGGTGACCACCACCTTCGTGACCCGGACGGTACGCTGATGGACATCAAACAACTCCGCGAGAAGTCGGCCGACGATCTGAAGGCCCATCTGACCGATCTGCGCAAGGAGCAGTTCGCCCTGCGCATGCAGCAGGTCACCGGGCAGCTGCCGAAGACTCACGAAACCCGCCGGGTGCGCCGCGAGATCGCTCGCGTCAAGCACCTGCTCGGCAGCACGAAGTAAGGATGGCCGCGATGAGCGACAATAACGAAAGCAAGACGCTGCGCACGGTCGAAGGCCGCGTCGTCAGCAACAAGATGGACAAGACCGTCACCGTGCTGGTGGAGCGTCAGGTCAAGCATGCGCTGTACGGCAAGTACATCAAGCGCTCGACCAAGCTCCACGCCCACGACGCCGACAACGCCTGCAACGAAGGCGATGTGGTGCGGGTGACCGAGATTGCGCCGATGTCCAAGACCAAGAACTGGCGGGTGGTCGAAATCGTCACCCGTTCGGCCGAATAAGGGAGATCTGAATCATGATCCAGATGCAGAGCTACCTCGACGTCGCCGACAATTCCGGTGCCAAGGAAGTGATGTGCATCAAGGTGCTCGGCGGCTCCAAGCGCCGCTACGCGCACATTGGCGACATCATCAAGGTCACCGTCAAGGATGCGATCCCGCGCGGCAAGGTCAAGAAGGGCGAAGTCTACGACGCCGTCGTGGTGCGTACCCGCAAGGGTGTGCGTCGTCCCGACGGCTCGTTGATCCGCTTCGACGGCAACGCCGCGGTGTTGCTCAACAACAAGCAGGAGCCGATCGGTACGCGCATCTTCGGGCCTGTGACCCGCGAGCTGCGTTCCGAGAAGTTCATGAAGATCGTCTCGCTCGCTCCCGAAGTGCTGTGAGCGGAGGACATACACATGGCTAACCGTATCAAGAAGGGCGACCAGGTCGTCGTCACCACCGGCAAGGACAAGGGCAAGCAGGGCGAAATCGTCCGCGTCGACGGCGACCGCGTGGTCGTCTCCAACGCGAACATCGTCAAGCGCCACACCAAGCCGAACCCGCAGGCGGGCGTCGCCGGCGGCGTGGTCGAGCGCGAAGCGTCGATCCATATTTCCAACGTGGCGATCGTCAACCCGGCGACGGGCAAGGGCGAGCGCGTTGGCTTCAAGGTGCTGGAGGATGGACGCAAACTGCGTGTGTTCCGCTCCAGCGGTGAGGCGCTCGACGCCTGAGGAATGACACAATGACTTCCCGTCTCGAAAAGATCTACAAGGAAGAAGTGGTACCGGCTCTGATGAAGAAGTTCGGTTACACCAATCCGATGGAAGTGCCGAAGCTGGTCAAGGTCACGCTGAACATGGGCGTGGGCGAGGCGGCGACGAACAAGAAGATCCTGGAAAACGCCGTCGCCGACATGGCCAAGGTCTCCGGCCAGAAGCCGGTGGTGACCAAGTCGCGCATCTCGGTGGCGTCGTTCAAGATCCGCGATGGCTGGCCGATCGGCTGCAAGACCACGTTGCGTCGCGCCAAGATGTACGAGTTCCTGGATCGCCTGATCAACATCTCGCTGCCGCGCGTGCGCGACTTCCGCGGTGTCTCGGGGCGTTCGTTCGACGGCCGCGGCAACTTCAACATGGGCGTGAAGGAGCAGATCATCTTCCCGGAAATCGACTTCGACGCCGTCGACGCGATCCGCGGCATGGATATCGCCATCACCACCACCGCCAAGACCGACGCCGAAGCCAAGGCGCTGCTCGAAGCGTTCAAGTTCCCGTTCCGTAACTGATTGACGCCGGGATTCGGGATTCGGGATTCGGGAGGGAAGGGCGTCACGCCCGCCACCCCGGGTTCCGCAAATCTCCAATCCCCAATCTCGAATCCCGAGGATTTACAGATGGCAAAGACCTCCATGGTCAACCGCGACATCAAGCGCAAGAAGCTGGCGAAGAAGTTCGCCGACAAGCGTGATGCGCTGAAGAAGATCATCGCCGCCGACAGCTCGTCCTACGACGAGAAGGCCGAGGCCGTGGTCAAGCTGCAGAAGCTGCCGCGCGATTCGTCGCCGAGCCGCCAGCGTACCCGTTGCGAACTGTCCGGCCGCCCGCGCGGCGTGTACAGCAAGTTCGGCCTGGGCCGCAACATGCTGCGCAAGGCGACCATGAACGGCGACGTGCCGGGCCTGCGCAAGGCCAGCTGGTAATTCCAGCGGCGCCGGTCCCGTTCGCGGGGCCGGGCAGGGCGGCCTAAACCGCCCGCGTGTCGTTCAGACAACGAGTCCGACGCAAGTCGGACTTTTTGTCGTATACTCCCGCTCCTTGCCTGTTGGCAGGGACGGGTTATGGCGGCCGCCGCGGGTCTCTCCGGTGGCCGCGCGCTTCACCCCTGCGTCATTCCACAGCTCCACCACACAAGATTTTCGCGAAAGCGGATATCGGTGCACTCAAAGGTAGACACCATGAGCATGACTGATCCCATCGCCGACCTGCTGGTTCGCATCAAGAATGCGGCCGCGGTTGGCAAGCCGACGGTGAAGATGCCGTCCTCCAAGATCAAGGTTGCGATCGCGGAAGTGCTGAAGGCCGAAGGCTACATCAGCGATCTGCGCGTCACCGCGGTCGAGAACAACAAGTCCGAACTGGAAATCGTGCTGAAGTATTTCGAGGGCCGTCCGGTCATCGATACGCTCAAGCGCGTGTCCCGTTCGGGTCTGCGCCAGTATCGCGGCAAGACCGAACTGCCGAAGGTTCTCGGCGGTCTGGGCGTTGCCATCATTTCCACGTCCAAGGGCATCATGACCGATGCGCAGGCCCGTCAGGCCGGCGTCGGTGGCGAAGTCCTGTGCTTCGTGGCCTAAGGGAAGGAGCACTCACATGTCCCGCGTAGCCAAGAAGCCGATCTCCCTCCCGAAGGGCGTCGAACTGAATGTCCAGTCCGAGCTGGTGAGCGTCAAGGGCCCGAAGGGCACCCTGACCCTGCCGAAGCCGGCCGGCGTCGAAATCAAGCAGGAAAACGGTGTCGCCACGCTGTCGGCGAACGACCCGTCGCAGATCGCCATCACCGGCACCGTCCGCGCGATCCTGGCGAACATGGTGCACGGCGTGTCCGAAGGCTTCGAGCGCAAGCTCGAGCTGGTCGGCGTCGGCTACCGCGCCACGATGCAGGGCAAGGACCTGAGCCTGGCGCTCGGTTTCTCGCACCCAGTCGTGTTCAAGGCGCCGGAAGGCATCACCCTGGCCGCCCCGACTCAGACCGAGATCGTGGTGCAGGGCGCCGACAAGCAGCGCGTCGGCGAAGTCGCCGCCAAGATCCGCGGTTTCCGTCCGCCGGAGCCCTACAAGGGCAAGGGTGTGAAGTACGCCGGTGAAGTCATCATTCGCAAGGAAGCCAAGAAGGCCTAATTAGGCGCGGGTCCATCCGCAGAGCCCGGCCATCCATGGCCGGACTTTTCAATGCAAAAGCCCGCTTCGCTTCAGCTTCCGCTAGGAACCCAATCATGAGCATCAACAAGAACATCGCCCGCCTGCGCCGCGCCAAGTCGACCCGTGCGCACATCCGCGAACTCGGCGTCGCCCGCCTGTCGGTGCTGCGCACCGGCCAGCACCTGTACGCGCAGGTCTTCACCGCCGATGGCTCCAAGGTGCTCGCCGCGGCGAACACCCTGCAGGCCGACGTCAAGGACGGCCTGAAGAACGGCAAGAACAGCGACGCCGCCGCCAAGGTGGGCAAGCTGATCGCCGAGCGCGCCAAGGCCGCGGGCATCGAGAAGGTCGCCTTCGACCGCTCGGGCTACCGCTACCACGGCCGCATCAAGGCGCTGGCCGACGCCGCGCGCGAAGGCGGCCTGCAGTTCTGATCCTTGCGGGTGCGGCGCTGCCGCGCCCGTCCTGCCGATGCGGGTGTCATCGGACCTTGGCGCGCCTTGTGCGCGCGTCCGGGGAACACGGCTCCAGTCAACAACTACAAGCGGCGTGCAAGCCGTAAATCTTTCAACTACCAAGGAACACACAATGGCTGAAGAACAGCGTGCACCGCGGGGTCGTGATCGCGACCGCAACCGCGAAGAGAAAGTCGACGACGGCATGATCGAGAAGCTGGTCGCGGTCAACCGCGTCAGCAAGACGGTCAAGGGCGGTCGCCAGTTCACCTTCACCGCGCTGACCGTGGTCGGCGACGGCAACGGCAAGATCGGTTTCGGTTACGGCAAGGCGCGCGAAGTGCCGGTCGCGATCCAGAAGTCGATGGAGTACGCGCGCAAGGGCATGCTCAACATCGACCTGAACAACGGCACCCTGTGGCACCCGGTGAAGTCCGGCCACGGCGCGGCGCGCGTGTTCATGATGCCGGCCTCCGAAGGTACCGGCGTGATCGCCGGCGGCGCGATGCGCGCCGTGCTGGAAGCGGTGGGCGTGAAGAACGTGCTGGCCAAGGCCGTCGGTTCGCGCAACCCGATCAACCTGGTGCGCGCCACCCTGCGCGGCCTGGAAGACATGCAGTCGCCGTCGCGCATCGCGGCCAAGCGCGGCAAGAAGGTGGAGGAACTCAACCATGGCTAATGAGTCCAACAAGACGGTGAAGGTGCGCCTGGTGCGCGGCCTTCGTGGTACCCAGTCGCGTCACCGCCTGTCGGTGCGCGCCCTGGGCCTGAACAAGCTCAACGATGTGCGCGAACTGAAGGACAGCCCGCAGGTGCGCGGCCTGATCAACAAGGTTCAGTACCTCGTCCAGGTTGAGGAGTAATCGACCATGACTTTGCATCTGAATGATCTGAAGCCCGCGCCGGGCGCCCGCACCGAGCGCACCCGCGTCGGCCGTGGCATCGGTTCCGGCCTGGGCAAGACCGCCGGCCGCGGCCACAAGGGTTCGTTCGCGCGCAAGGGCGGCGGCAAGATCAAGGCCGGCTTCGAAGGCGGCCAGACCCCCATGCAGCGCCGTCTGCCGAAGATCGGCTTCCGTTCGAAGATGGCCAAGGACACCGCCGAAGTGCTGTCCTACCAGCTCGACAACCTGCCGGCCGGCGAGATCGATTTCGCTGCGCTGCGCGCCGCGAAGCTGGTCCCGAGCACCGCGAAGAAGGCCAAGGTGGTCCTGAAGGGCGAACTGACCAAGAAGTTCGTGCTGAAGGGCGTCGCCGCGACCGCCGGTGCCAAGGCGGCAATCGAAGCTGCCGGCGGCAGCGTGCAGGAGTAACACGCAGATGGCGCAGGCTGGCATGGGGAATCTCGGCGGCGGGCTCGGCAAGTTCACGGAACTTCGCCAGCGCCTGTTGTTCGTTGTCGGCGCATTGATCGTCTACCGCATCGGCTGCTATGTGCCGGTGCCGGGCGTCAATCCCGAAGCCATGCTTGCGCTGATGCAGGCGCAGGGCGGCGGCATCGTGGACATGTTCAACATGTTCTCGGGCGGCGCCCTGCACCGTTTCAGCATTTTCGCGCTGAACGTGATGCCGTACATCTCGGCATCGATCGTGATCCAGCTGGCCACGCACATCTTCCCGTCGCTGAAGGCGATGCAGAAGGAAGGCGAATCGGGCCGGCGCAAGATCACCCAGTATTCGCGCATCGGCGCGGTGCTGCTGGCGGTGGTGCAGGGCGGCAGTATCGCGCTCGCGCTGCAAAACCAGACCGCACCGGGCGGCGCGCCGGTGGTGTACGCCCCCGGCATGGGCTTCGTGCTCACCGCGGTGATCGCGTTGACCGCCGGCACCATCTTCCTGATGTGGGTGGGCGAGCAGGTCACCGAGCGCGGCATCGGCAACGGCGTGTCGCTGATCATCTTCGCCGGCATCGTCGCCGGCCTGCCGGCGGCGGCGATCCAGACCGTGGAAGCCTACCGCGACGACAATCTCAGCTTCATTTCGCTGCTGTTGATCGTCCTGACCATCCTCGCCTTCACCCTGTTCGTGGTGTTCGTCGAGCGCGGGCAGCGGCGGATCACGGTGAACTACGCGCGGCGCCAGGGCGGCCGCAGCGCGTACATGAACCAGGCCTCGTTCCTGCCGCTGAAGCTCAACATGGCCGGCGTGATCCCGCCGATCTTCGCCTCGAGCATCCTCGCCTTCCCGGCGACGCTGTCGATGTGGTCGGGCCAGGCCGCGTCCAACAGCACCTTCGGCAGCTGGCTGCAGCGCATCGCCAACGCGCTGGGCCCGGGCGAGCCGGTGCACATGATCGTGTTCGCCGCGCTGATCATCGGCTTCGCGTTCTTCTACACGGCGCTGGTGTTCAACTCGCAGGAAACCGCCGACAACCTGAAGAAGTCCGGCGCGCTGATCCCGGGTATCCGTCCGGGCAAGGCCACCGCCGACTATGTCGACGGCGTGCTGACCCGCCTGACCGCGGCCGGCTCGCTGTACCTGGTGATCGTGTGCCTGTTGCCGGAAATCATGCGCACCCAGCTCGGCACCACGTTCCACTTCGGCGGTACCTCGCTGCTGATCGCGGTGGTGGTGGTGATGGACTTCATCGCGCAGATCCAGGCGCACCTGATGTCGCACCAGTACGAAAGCCTGTTGAAGAAGGCCAACCTCAAGGGTGGCTCGCGCGGCGGCGGTTTCGCCCGCGGTTGATTGCTATAATTCGACTTCCTTCGGTGAAGGCGCCCCCGGTTCCCGGGCGCAGTCTTCCCACTTGAAGGGCGGCCCATGCAGCGGTCTCGTGCGTGGGTGCGACGTGGTGGTCCTGCGCTGGAGTAGCGCGGGCGGCCGAGGTGGATCCTCACCCTGGCCAACGACGTCCGGCGCCGGAGCATGGGCACACTCCCCATGCCGGGCCTGCGGAACCGATAGGTTCCACGGGCTTCCATGTAACCCGAGACCTTGCTAGACTTACAAGTTCACTTTTTGATCCATCCTGCCGGATGGCGCCGTGGTGCGCCGTCGGGCTCTCACTCAGTTGGAGAACCGCGTCATGGCGCGTATTGCAGGCGTCAACCTGCCAGCCCAGAAGCACGTCTGGGTCGGGTTGCAAAGCATCTACGGCATCGGCCGTACCCGTTCGAAGAAGGTCTGCGAAGCCGCAGGCGTGACCTCGACCACCAAGATCCGCGACCTGTCCGAACCGGAAATCGAGCGCCTGCGTCTCGAAGTCGGCAAGTACATCGTCGAAGGCGACCTGCGTCGCGAAATCGGCATCGCCATCAAGCGACTGATGGACCTGGGCTGCTACCGCGGCCTGCGTCATCGTCGTGGCCTGCCCCTGCGCGGTCAGCGCACCCGTACCAACGCCCGCACCCGCAAGGGCCCGCGCAAGGCGATCAGGAAGTAAGGGACCGACATGGCTAAGCCCGCAGCAGCAAAGACCAAGAAGAAGATCAAGCGCGTCGTCACCGACGGTGTCGCCCACGTCCACGCTTCGTTCAACAACACCATCGTGACCATCACCGACCGTCAGGGCAATGCGTTGTCCTGGGCGACTTCCGGTGGCGCCGGTTTCCGCGGTTCGCGCAAGTCCACGCCGTTCGCGGCGCAGGTGGCCGCCGAGAAGGCCGGGCGCGCTGCGCTCGACTACGGCGTGAAGTCGCTGGAAGTGCGCATCAAGGGCCCGGGTCCGGGTCGCGAGTCCGCCGTCCGTTCGTTGAACAACGTCGGATACAAGATCACCAACATCATCGACGTGACGCCGATCCCGCACAACGGGTGCCGTCCGCCGAAGAAGCGTCGCGTCTAAAGGAGCGATAAGAAATGGCTCGTTATATCGGTCCTACCTGTAAGCTCGCGCGCCGCGAAGGCGCCGATCTTTCCCTCAAGAGCCCGGCGCGTGCGCTGGACTCCAAGTGCAAGCTGGAGCAGAAGCCCGGCCAGCACGGCGCGACCGCCCGCAAGGGCAAGCTGTCCGACTACGCCACCCAGCTGCGCGAAAAGCAGAAGGTCAAGCGTATCTACGGCCTGCTGGAGCGTCAGTTCCGCAACTACTACAAGAAGGCCTCGACCAAGAAGGGCAACACCGGCGAGAACCTGCTGCAGCTGCTGGAAACCCGCCTGGACAACGTCGTCTACCGCATGGGCTTCGCCGTCACCCGTCCGGCCGCGCGCCAGCTGGTGTCGCACCGTGGCGTGCTGGTCAACGGCAAGTCGGTGAACCTGGCCTCGTACCAGGTCAAGGCCGGCGACGCGATCGCCCTGTCGGAGAAGGCGCAGAAGCAGCTTCGCGTGCAGGAAGCGCTGACCGTCGCCGAAACGCACGACCTGAACCCGTCGTGGGTCGAGGTCGATTCGAAGAAGTTCAGCGGCATCTTCAAGGCCGTGCCGGATCGTGCGGACCTGCCTGCCGACATCAACGAAGCGCTGATCGTCGAGTTGTATTCGAAGTAATCACATTGGAGAGCCTCCGGCAACGGAGGCTCGTCAGGAGAACCCGCAACATGACGGTTACCGCCAACCAGGTTCTGCGCCCCCGTGGGCCGCAGATCGAACGCCTTACCGATAACCGCGCCAAGGTCGTGATCGAGCCCTTGGAGCGTGGTTATGGGCATACGCTGGGCAATGCCCTGCGTCGCGTGCTGCTGTCCTCGATTCCCGGCTTCGCGATCACCGAAGTCGAGATCGACGGCGTGCTGCACGAGTACACCACGGTCGAAGGCCTGCAGGAAGATGTGCTGGAAGTCCTGCTCAACCTCAAGGACGTGGCCATCCGCATGCACACCGGCGACAGCGCCACGCTGTCGCTGTCCAAGCAGGGTCCGGGCGTCGTGACCGCTGCCGATATCAAGGTCGACCACAACGTCGAGATCCTCAACAACGACCATGTCATCTGCCACCTGACCAAGGATACGGCGATCAACATGCGTCTGAAGATCGAGCGCGGCTTCGGCTACCAGCCGGCCGCCGCGCGTCGCCGTCCGGACGAAGAGACCCGCACCATCGGCCGCCTGGTCCTGGACGCCTCGTTCTCGCCGGTCCGCCGCGTCGCCTACGCGGTCGAGTCGGCCCGCGTCGAGCAGCGCACCGACCTGGACAAGCTGGTCCTGGACATCGAGACCAACGGCACGATCGATGCCGAGGAAGCCGTGCGCACCGCCGCCGACATCCTCAGCGACCAGCTGTCGGTGTTCGGCGACTTCACCCATCGCGACCGTGGCGCGGCCAAGCCGGCCAGCAACGGCGTGGATCCGGTGCTGCTGCGTCCGATCGACGATCTGGAACTGACCGTGCGTTCGGCCAACTGCCTGAAGGCCGAGAGCATCTACTACATCGGCGATCTGATCCAGAAGACCGAAGTGGAACTGCTCAAGACCCCGAACCTGGGCAAGAAGTCGCTCACCGAGATCAAGGAAGTGCTGGCCCAGCGTGGCCTGTCGCTCGGCATGAAGCTGGAGAACTGGCCGCCGGCCGGCGTCGCCCAGCACGGCATGCTCGGCTGAGTTCGCGCATCCGGCCGGTGCCGCAAGGCATCGGCCGCGTGTCGTGCGCTGCACACGTATCACCACGCCGACGGGTTGAAGCCCGCGGCGTCGCCCGGTCAGGGACGGCCGGCACGGACCATCCGCAGTCCACTTTCAACGCCAGGACGGCGACAGCGATCTCCAACAGTCACACTCTTCCATAGGAATCCCAACCCATGCGTCACCAGAAATCCGGCCGCAAGTTCAGCCGCACCAGCGCCCACCGCGAAGCGATGTTCAAGAACATGGCGGCGTCGCTGATCAAGCACGAGCTGATCAAGACCACCCTGCCCAAGGCCAAGGAACTGCGCCGCGTCGCCGAGCCGCTGATTACCCTGGCCAAGGTCGACAACGTCGCCAACCGCCGCCTGGCCTTCGCGCGCCTGCGCGACAAGGAAGCCGTCGGCACCCTGTTCACCACGCTGGGCCCGCGCTACCAGGCGCGTCCGGGCGGCTACCTGCGCATCCTCAAGTGCGGCTTCCGCGCCGGCGACAACGCACCGATGGCGTACGTCGAGTTGGTGGATCGCCCGGCCGTGGCCGAGGAAGTGGCCGAGTAATCGGTCCGCGCCTGCAGTTCCAAAGAGCCCGGCATGTCCGGGCTTTTTGCTGTTTGGGGCCGGGATTGGGGTGTCGGGAGTCGGGATTGGGGGCGCGCGGCGGCGGTGCTGGCGGCGCCGCCGGCGTGGATGTCGGCCGGGATCGCCGCTGCGCATGGTGATGGAGCGCACGATCGCGGATAATGCGCGGATCGTCGATGCGAGTTCGAGTCCGATGAATCCGTTACGCTGGAGTTTCCGCGCGCAGTTCCTGCTCGGCTTTCTGATCTGCGCCGGCTTGCTGGGTTATGCGATCTTCGTGCAACTGCAACTGGGCATCGAGCCGTGCCCGCTGTGCATCTTCCAGCGCATCGCGTTCGCCGCGCTGGGGTTGCTGTTCCTGCTCGGCGCCTTGCATGGGCCGCGCAGCGCCGGCGGGCGCAAGCTCTACGGCGTCCTGGCGTTCCTGGCCGCGGCGGTGGGCGCCGGCATCTCCACCAAGCACGTGTCCGTGCAACTGTTCCCCGATCCGATGGCCTCGTGCGGCCCGCCGCTGAGCTTCCTGCGCGAGACGCTGGGGCCGTTCGAGGTGCTGCGCCGGGTACTGACCGGAACCGGCGACTGCGGCAACATCGACTGGCGCTTCCTCGGCCTGTCGATGCCGATGTGGTGCCTGATCTGCTTCGTGCTGCTGGCGCTGTTCGCGCTGTATGCGGGCTTCAAGAGCCGGCGGCGCACGCTGATCTGATCGTCTGCCGTCTGCCGTCTGCCGTCTGCCGTCTGCGCGCCGATCGCCGGGCCTGATCGCGCCTGGCGACAGGGGGCTGAGCGCCGGCGCGCTCGTTACGGGCGGCACGCGAGCACGCCGCCGCACACGGAGGTCGTCCATCCGATCGCGCCAGCGCCTGGCTGGCCGCACCCGCTGGCGGTCCCGCGTCCCGCCTGCCTGACTCAATGCGCGGTGCTGGCCTGTGGCGGCGCCTGCGTGCTCCCAGCCTGCGGCATGACCTGGGCGAGGAACGCCGCCACCGGCCTGGCCCATACCGCCGGATCGGCCTGCGCGAAGGTCTTGTGGCCATCGTCGCCGAACGGCGGCAGATCGACGAAGGCGACCGGCGGCGTCGAGCCGGCGCGGTAGGCCGCGTACATGCGGTGCGCCAGTTCGGGCCGGAAGAAATGATCGTTCTTCGCGTACAGCCACAGCTGCGGCAGCGTATTGGCCGCGCCCAGCGTCTTCTCCGCATCGACCAGCCTGTCCTCGCCGGCGCAGATGACCTCCTTGCCATTGCTGCCGCGTCCGCCGGCGAAGCTGATGACGCCGAGGACGCCCGGCGGTGGCGCGTCGGCCAGCGCCACCGCGCCGAGGCCGCCGGCGGACTGGCCCACCACCACGATGCGCTGCGGGTCCGCGTCGGGAAGGCGTGCGGCGGCGTCGACGATCGCCGCCTCGGCCGCCGCGATCTTGCGCCCGGCGACGACGAAATCGACGTCGCGGCAGTTGCCGGCGCCTTCCAGGTAGGTGCCGCTGGAGCTGCCGTAGCCGGGCCGCAGCGCCAGCACCACCATGTCGCCGCGAGAAACGAACCAGCGCGCGGCACGGGCGAAGCCGAGGCGGGTGTCGGCGAGCTTGCGCTTGTCCGCGGGCGTGCCGTGGTGGATGACGATCAGCGGGAACGGGCCGGAGCCGGCAGGACGATAGATCCGTGCGGCGAGATCGTAGTCGACTCCTTGCACGGTCACGGGCATCCGCACGTCGGTGATGCGGGCCGGCTGTGCGGACGCCGGCGTTGCGAGGGCGAGAACGGCGGCGGCGAGCGCGGCCGCGAATAGATGGTTGCGCATGGGAAGGGGCTGGCCTGGACGGAGTGCGTGGCGACGCGTCGTGGCGGTTGGTGCGCGATCGGGCCCGCCGCAGGCGGCCTGCCGTGTCGCTGGGCGAGGCCGCGGCCACGACGCGGCACGCGGCTTCGTTGGGGAAATGGACGGGCTGCGGCAAGCCGTGGGCCCCGTCATGTCCTGGGAGTGCGGCGACCTGCCGGCGGCGGATCCGGCGGCGTGTCGCTTCCCTTCCCACGCCACGACGCCTGCAGCGCACGACGCCGCGTTGCAGGCCGCCGCCGCGTCCTGCTCAGAAGTCCTGTTGCAGGCTCAGGTACACGCCGCGCCGCGGCGCCCACTGCGGCGCGAACACGCCGATGCCGCCGCCATCGCGCAACTGGTAGCTGCGATCGAGCACGTTCAGCACCGCCAGTTGCGCATGCAGCGGATGCGCGCTGAGCGCGAAGTCGTGGCCGGCGCTGAGGTTGAGCTGGAAGTACGACGGCAACTCGCCACCGTTGGGGACCGTGTCGGTGTCGGTGCGCAGGCCGCTGCCGAAAAGGTAGTTGGCACCGATCCGGCTGGCGTCGTCGATCGCGTAGTTGATGCCGCCGGAGGAGGTGAATTTCTGGTCGTGGTCCAGGTGGATCCAGTTGTCGTCGACATAGGCCAGCGCGTCCGGGTCGAAGTTGTACAGGCTGGTCATGACCCGCTTGCCCATCGCCTTGCTGTAGGCCACGTTGAAGTAGGCGGTCACCGGGCCGTTGTCGTAGTCGGCGCTGAATTCGGCGCCGCGGATGCGGCCGTAGCGGTAGTTGAAGGTGGAATAGACATAGGCGGCGCCGAACTGGCCTTCGTCCTGCAGGCGGTCGGCCTTGCGGTAGTAGGTGTCCAGGCCAAGGGTCAGGTGCTCGTTGACCACCTGCGAGATGCCCAGGTCGTAGTAGTCGCTGCGCTCGCTCAGCGGCGTGGTCGCGCCGCCGGCGGTGGACTGCTGGTTGGTGGTGCCGTCGTACAGGGCGATGTCGCTGGTGGAGATCAGCTCGCTGGCCGGCGGGGTGAAGTAACGCGCGTAGCCGGCATGCACGGTGGTGTCGGCGCTGGCCTGCCAGACCACGCCCAGGCGCGGGCTGAGCTGGCCTTCGGTGCTGCCGAAGGCCTTGTAGCGGTCGCCGCGCACGCCGTAGTTCACGGTCCAGTCGTCGCCGATCTTCCATTCGTCCTGCAGGTACAGCGCGTAGGTGCTGGCGTGGAAGCGGCTGGCATCGGGAATGAAGACCGGCGCGTTGCTGGTCTGGTTGCCGTCGGCATCGGCCGGGAACACATAGGAATTGTTGCTGGCGATGGCGTGCTCGAAGTTGCCGTACAGGCCGTAGCGCAGGGTGTGCGCGTCGCCGAGCGGGGTGGAGAAGTCGGCCTGCACGGTGTTGGCGCGGTTGCTGCGGTCCACCTGCGAGGCGACGCCGTTGAAGATCAGGTCGCCGGCGACGTCGGGCGAGAACGCGACGCTGCTGTAGCGCTGTCCGGCCGACAGCTGGTAGCTGGTGGCGCCGAGCGACCCCTGCAGCACCAGGGTGCCGAAGCGGGTGTTCTCGCGCTGGTTCTCGTCGAGCTGGGACGAGTCGAAGTCGGTGGTGCCCAGGTAGTCGTACTTGGGCGTCTGCCCTGGATTGTTCGGGATCTGGAAGCGGTTGTTGGCGTAGCCGACCAGCAGGCTGAGCCGGGTGTTCTCGTCGAGCAGGTAGCTGAGATCGGCGAAGCCCTTGCCCTGGTGCGTCTTGTCGTGCTCGGGCGTGCGGCTGTCGACCGGATTCTCCATGCCGTTCCTGTTCTGCGCGTAGTCGCCGCTGACGAACCAGCTCCAGCGGCCGCTGCTGCCCCACCAGGAGGCGTTCGGGTTGAGCGTGCCGTAGGAGCCGCCGGTGAGGCCGACGCTGCCGCCGTTGCCCAATTCCACGCCGCTCTTGGTGGTGATGTCCACCACCGCCGCGGTGCGGTCGCCGAACTGCGCCGGCAGCGCGCCGTCGAGCAGCTTGATGCTCTTGATCGTGCGCGGGTCCAGGCTCTGGCCGAAGCCGGAAATGGACTCGGGGATCAGCACGCCATTGATGCGGTACTGAAGGTTGGCGTGGTCGCCGCGCACGTGGATGCCGCCGTAGGAGTCCTGGACTACGCCCGGCGCCTGCAGCAGCACCTGGTTGAGCGGGGTGGAGGCGCCCAGCGGCAGCCGCTCGATGTCCTCGGCGGTGATCGCGTACTGGCTGCTGCCGATGTCCGGCGACAGCGCGTTGCGCGCCGCTTCGAGCTTGGCGGTGACGGTGACGGCATCCAGGTCGGTGGTGCGGTCGGGACCGGCAGCGGCCGGAGCCGTGTCGGCGAGCGCGAGACCGGGGGCGGCCAGCAGGATCAAGGCGATGGCGGTGGAGAGTGGGCGAGGAGTCATGGGTACGGGCCGGTGAGGGGATAAATTTGTTACTAAGTAACAATCTGCTTCCGCAGAGGCGCTGGCGTAGGTCGGAAGTCATGGCCGGCGGGGTGAGGTTGCTTGCCGTTCATGTCTGCGCGACCGACGCCCCGATGGGCGGCGTGCGCGACGCGTAAACGCTTTGCGTCGCGGCCAGGCTCTGCGAACATCGCAGACTGCCTAGGAGTCCTTTCATGAACCTGTCGTCCCCCACCGTCGCGCCCGTGTCCGATCCGTCGTCCTGGGCGCCTTCCAGTTGGCGTGGCAAGCCCGCGCTGCAGATGCCTGTCTATCCGGACGCGCAGGAACTGGAGGCGGCGCTGGGCGAACTGCGCCATCTGCCGCCGCTGGTCACCTCGTGGGAAATCTTCGCGCTGAAGAAGCAACTGGCCGAGGCGCAGGAGGGCAAGCGTTTCCTGCTGCAGGGCGGCGATTGCGCGGAGAACTTCAGCGACTGCGAATCGGGCACGATCTCCAACCGGCTCAAGGTGCTGTTGCAGATGAGCCTGGTGCTGGTGCACGGCTTGCGCCTGCCGGTGGTGCGGGTCGGCCGCTACGCCGGCCAGTACGCCAAGCCGCGCTCGGCCGATACCGAGACCCGCGACGGCGTCACCTTGCCCAGCTACCGCGGCGACGTGGTCAACGGCCCGGAGTTCACCGCGCAGGCGCGCGTGCCCGATCCGCGGCGCATGATCACCGCGCATTCGCGCTCGGCGATGACGATGAACTTCGTGCGCGCGCTGATCGACGGCGGCTTCGCCGACCTGCATCATCCCGAATACTGGAACCTGAGCTGGGTCGGCTATTCGCCGCTGGCCGAGGACTACCAGAAGATGGTGGCCTCGATCGGCGACGCGGTGCGCTTCATGGAGACCCTGTCCGGCGCGCAGCTGTACAACCTCAACCGCGTCGATTTCTACACCTCGCACGAAGCGCTGCTGCTGCCGTACGAGGAAGCGCTGACCCGCGAGGTGCCGCGGCAGTGGGGCTGGTTCAACCTCAGCACGCACTATCCGTGGATCGGCATGCGCACCGCGGCGCTGGACGGCGCGCACGTGGAGTACTTCCGCGGCATCCGCAATCCGATCGCGATCAAGGTCGGGCCGTCGGCGCAGCCGGACCAGTTGCTGCGCCTGATCGACGTGCTCAATCCGGAGGACGAACCGGGCCGGCTGACCTTCATCCACCGCATGGGCGCGGCGCAGATCGCCGAGAAGCTGCCGCCGCTGCTGGAGGCGGTGAAGCGCGATGGCCGCCGCGTGCTGTGGGTGTGCGATGCGATGCACGGCAACACCGAGAGCACCAGCAACGGCTACAAGACGCGCCGCTACGCCAACGTGCTCGGCGAGGTGGAGCAGTCGTTCGACATCCACGCCGCGGCCGGCACGCGGCTGGGCGGCGTGCACCTGGAGCTGACCGGCGAGGACGTCACCGAATGCACCGGCGGCGCGCGCGAACTGACCGAGCGCGACCTGGAGCGCGCCTACCGCTCCAGCGTGGATCCGCGCCTGAACTACGAGCAGTCGCTGGAGATCGCGCTGGCGATCGTGCGCAAGCAGAACGGGCGCGCGCTGCCGCTGGCGACGGACTGAGCGGCTGCGCGCTGCCGCGTCGCTGCGTTCGTGCCGTAGCGACAGGTGCCCGATGCGCGACGCGGGCGCATGCCGAGGTGCCGGCGGCGCGGGCGATGCGGCTCGTGGTCTGCTCAAGGCGGTCGATGCGGGCAGCGCGCCGCAAACATGCCGCGGGCCGTTGCCGCTGCGGACATTGGGCGGCGTGGCGTACCGTGGGCGAATGCGCCAGTCAGTCAGTCCGCGGATCGTGGGCATATTCGCCCGCCGTCGCGATCCGCTTTCGAACGGGATCGAAGGTGCGCGAACAGCGCACCTTCGTTGCCTGTGCGGCATTCGCGGCGCCGATGTCGGGCCGGGACGCTACGCCACCCCGTCGCCAATTCGGTAGCGCCTGACCAGTACCTCATGCTCCCGTCGTTACGGCGCTGCGTCCGGACGTGCCAGCGACAGCAGGCCGTCAGTGTTGTCGTGGATTGCGATGCTTTCCCGCGCACCGCGCACCGCGCACCGCGCACCGTGCTGCGGGCTGTGTCCTTTGTGCGCATACCTGCGCCGGCCTGGCGGCGCCAGCCCCCGCCACTGCGGCGCTGTGCAGCGCTCGACACGACGCTTATGTTCGCTTTGCCACACTGGCGCGTCTCCTCCCCCTTCAAGGAGCGCATCTTGAATCTGGATCTGGATTGGATCCCGTGGCGCGACTACACCCTGCCGATCGGCGCCGCGGTCGTGCTCGGCTTCCTCGCCTGGTGGTTGTTGCTGCGCATCGCGCAGCGCATGCGCGGGCGCGACTACCGGCGTGCCCGCATCATCGGCGTGGTCAGCGTGCCGATGGCCTTCCTGCTGCCGATGCTGCTGCTCAGCTTCGCGCTGGAATCCACGCCGCTGCAAGAGCGCGCGTTGACCGACCTGCAGCACCTGCTGCACATCGGCATGATCGGTTGCGTGACCTGGCTGCTGGTCCGTGGCGTCGCCGCGCTGGAACGGGCGATCCTGCGCAGCTATCCGATCGAGGTGGCCGACAACCTGACCGCGCGCCGCGTGCAGACCCAGACCCGGGTGCTGGCGCGCGTGGTCATGGGCACGGTCGTGCTGCTCGGCACCTCGGTGGTGTTGCTGACCTTCCCGGCGGTGCGGCAGATCGGCACCACGCTGCTGGCCTCGGCCGGCATCATCGGCCTGGTCGCCGGTATCGCCGCCAAGCCGGTGTTCGGCAATCTGATCGCCGGCCTGCAGATCGCCTTGACCCAGCCGATCCGGCTCGACGACGTGGTCATCGTCGAGGGCGAGTGGGGCCGCATCGAGGAGATCGGCAGTTCCTACGTGGTGGTCCGCATCTGGGACAAGCGGCGGATGGTGGTGCCGCTGACCTGGTTCATCGAGAACCCGTTCCAGAACTGGACGCGCAGCAGCGCCGACCTGCTCGGCACCGCGTTCCTGTGGCTGGACTACCGCACGCCGATCGCGCAGGTGCGCGCCGAGCTGGAGCGGATCTGCAAGAGCGAGCCGCTGTGGGATGGCCAGGTCTGCGTGACCCAGGTGACCGAGACCAGCGAGCGTACGATCCAGGTGCGGTTGCTGGTGAGCGCGCGCAACTCCGGCGATGCGTTCGACCTGCGCTGCATCGTGCGCGAGCGGATGATCGACTTCCTGACCCGCGAGCATCCCTGCGCCTTGCCGCGGACGCGGGCGGAGATCGCGTCGGAAGCGGAGCGGCCAGCGCGTCCGGCGCCGGCCGCGGCCATGGATTCGGCGGCGATGCGGTCGCCTGGCGCCGAGGACGGCACGCCGGCGGCGGAAGTGGCGCAGGAGTCGGCGGTGCCAAGGCCGGAGCCGGAGTAGCGCCGTGGGGAGGGTGTCCGTGGGCCAGCGCCTGGCATGCGCCGATGTGGTCCGCGGACGCGCCGGGCGCCGCATACGCCGCATTTGTAGGAGCGGCTTCAGCCGCGACACCATGCAGCCGGAGCCGCAGCCGCAACACAACGCATCCGGGCAGTTGATGCCGCCGGACGGTGCATGTCGCGGCTGAAGCCGCTCCTACAGGGGGTGGCGCCGGCGCCGGACCAGGTCGCGGGCGAGGATGCCGACCACAGCGAGGTTGATCGCCAGGACCGCCCATGCGGCCCAGCCGGGGTGGCGCACGATCGCGTAGACGTCGAACGGCAGATAGATCGCGGCGGAGACGCAGCCCAGCATCGACGCCCAGGCCTTGGCGCGCCACAGGCCCCAGGCCTCGACGATGTGCAGCACGCCATAGGCGAGCATGCCGGCGGCGGCCAGGTGCACCGCGCCGGGGTTGATCATGGTCAGCAGCGAGGGCAGGGCGCCATGGTCCGGGTCCAGGCTGAAACGCACGATCAGCTTGTCCACCCCCGCG
>Ga0207713_1000295_pt1 | contig 57436 bp, 55 predicted proteins | sample KBSS64metaG_FD_184404 | JGI IMG/M metagenome (GOLD analysis project Ga0207713, IMG submission 184404) | Switchgrass rhizosphere microbial communities from Kellogg Biological Station, Michigan, USA - KBS S6-4 metaG (SPAdes) (version 2) | ecosystem: Host-associated > Plants > Roots > Rhizosphere >...
GCGAGCGACGCGCCGCTGATCGGGCGTCATGCGGACCCATTCGGCCATGCGCTCATGCAGGCGTTTTTGCGCTTCCGGCGACATTTTTGGGTAACGCGACGCGATCTTGAGCCATTTGCGCTTGCGTTCGTCGCTGAAGGAATCCCATTGGGACTCGAACGGCGCCAGTGCGATATGTTCGGCGGAACTGAGGCGCGTCCACGCCATCGGGCTATTGCTGCCCGGCAGGCTGGGCAATTCGACGGCGAGCGTGGGCGCGCGAGTCTTGGCGGTGGCGTTGCCGCCGGCGGCGGCAGGCGCGCTGGCGGTCGACGGGGCCGGGTAAAAGCGCGGATACGTCGCGGCAAACGACACCAGGGCCGCGATCGCGCATCCGAAAACAACGGCCAGGCCGCGCTTGTAACTCACCCGAAAAATCTCCCGCTCAGTGGGCGCGTGAAAGGTACGCGTTGAAGCCGTGGTCGAGATAGGCATTGAGCGGCAGGTCGTCGCTAAGCATGGCGGCATCGATATCGGCGAGTTCGGCGGTGCGCTGCTGGTCTTCCCAGTAGGCGATGCCGATGAGGCTCGCCACCAGCGCGGCGAGCGGCCACGCGAGCGCGAAGCGGCGCAGCGGCGAACGGCGGCGCTGCGGGGTGTCGAGCTGCGGCATGCCCGCGCCGGCGAAGGCGGGCACGAGCACCGGCGCGCTCACGGTTTCGGGCTTCTTGCGGGCGAGCGCGGCACGGCGCGCCGCGGCGAGTCGATCGACGGTGGCGGACGGAATGCGGGCGGCGTTTTCGTCGAGCGCGCGGCGCACCTGGCGGGCGAACTCGAGTTCTTTGGTTTCGAGGGAGCTCATAGCGTGATTCCTTTGGCCTTGAGCGCTTGCGCCAGCGTGTGGGTGGCCCGCGAGCAGTGCGTTTTCACACTGCCTTCGGAGCAGCCCATCGCGGCGGCAGTCTCGGCGACATCCATATCTTCCCAATAACGCATGAGAAACGCCTCCCGTTGACGTGCCGGTAACTTTTGGATCTCGTCGTCGATCGACTGCAAGACCTGTTCGCGTTCGAGTTTCTGTTCGTTGCTCTCGGCGCCCGCCGAACCTTGCTGGGCCTCGAAGGTTTCGAGCGGGTCGAATTCGTCGTCGTCGGCGTTGCCAAGCGAGGAAAACAGACTAACCCAAGTATTGCGCACTTTGGCACGACGGAAATAGTCGTGCATCGCATTCTGCAGAATACGCTGAAACAGAAGCGGCAATTCGGCGGCCGGGCGGTCGCCGTATTTTTCGGCGAGCTTGATCATCGCGTCTTGCACGATATCGAGCGAGGCGTCGTCGTCCCGCACGGCGTAGACCGTCTGCTTGAATGCGCGCCTTTCGACGCCCGCCAGAAAATCGGCGAGTTCCTTGTCTGATGCCATCCGTTGGGGGTCGGCGCAGCGAGCGTGCGCGTAATCGGTCGAAAAATGTCGTAAAACTCGCGGATGCTAACAAATTTTTGCGTCGGCCGGGGCGAAACGTGATCGACCTTGCATCTCTATAACAGCGCGCCGGTCAATATCGGGACAGGGGACAGGACGCTGCGGCAATATTTGCTTGACCGCGCGGGCGTCAGCAGATATCTTCGCTGGTTCGCAACATAAGTGACTTGTCTCAATTGAGGTGTGGCCCAAGAAGCTCACCTGTCAACTGGACGCGCCGCTTGAACCCGAGCCACAAGCCCGGCAGAGAGCACCCGATCAATTTTTTGCCGAAAATTCGAAAGGTGAATAAATGAATATGCCCAGCGCGGAATTCTCCACGTCGGATACGACCCCCCATCCCGAAGCCGACTCTATCGGCGCCACCGTGCTCATGAAGGCACTGGCCGACGAAGACGTCGAGTTCATCTGGGGCTATCCCGGCGGCTCGGTACTCTACATTTACGACGAGCTCTACAAGCAGGACAAGTTCCAGCACGTTCTCGTGCGTCACGAGCAGGCCGCGGTTCACGCCGCCGACGCTTATGCGCGTTCCACCGGCAAGGTCGGTGTGTGCCTCGTGACCTCCGGCCCCGGCGTCACCAATGCGGTGACCGGCATCGCCACCGCCTACATGGATTCGATCCCGATGGTCGTGATCAGCGGCCAGGTGCCGACTGGCGCGATCGGCCAGGACGCGTTCCAGGAGTGCGATACGGTCGGCATCACGCGTCCCTGCGTGAAGCACAACTTCCTCGTGAAGGACGTGCGCGATCTCGCGGCCACCGTCAAGAAAGCTTTCTTCATTGCCCGTACCGGCCGGCCCGGCCCGGTGCTGATCGACATTCCGAAAGACGTGTCGAAAACGCCTTGCCAGTACGAGCCGCTCAAGAGCGTGTCGCTGCGCTCCTACAACCCGGTCACGAAGGGCCACTCCGGCCAGATCCGCAAGGCGGTCGCCTTGCTGCTGTCGGCGAAGCGCCCGTATATCTACACCGGCGGCGGCATCATCCTCGCGGACGCGTCGCGTGAGCTGAACCAGTTCGCCGATCTGCTCGGCTACCCCGTCACGAACACGCTGATGGGCTTGGGCGGCTACCGCGCGAGCGACAAGAAGTTCCTCGGCATGCTCGGCATGCACGGCACCTACGAAGCCAACATGGCGATGCAGCACTGCGACGTGCTGATCGCGATCGGCGCGCGCTTCGACGACCGCGTGATCGGCGACCCGGCGCACTTCGCGTCGCGTCCGCGCAAGATCATCCATATCGACATCGATCCTTCCTCCATCTCCAAGCGCGTCAAGGTCGACATTCCGATCGTCGGCGACGTGAAGGAAGTGCTGAAGGAGCTGATCGAGCAGTTGCAAACGGCCGAGCACGGCCCCGACACCGCGGCGCTCGCCGACTGGTGGAAGGACATCGAAGCCTGGCGCGCAAAAGACTGCCTGAAGTTCGACCGCAAGAGCGACATCATCAAGCCGCAGTACGTGGTGGAGAAGGCGTGGGAACTGACCGACGGCAACGCCTTCGTGTGTTCCGACGTCGGCCAGCACCAGATGTGGGCCGCGCAGTTCTATCGCTTCAACAAGCCGCGCCGCTGGATCAATTCCGGTGGTCTCGGCACGATGGGCTTCGGCCTGCCGGCGGCGATGGGCGTGAAGATGGCGCACCCGGACGACGACGTGCTCTGCATCACGGGCGAAGGCTCGATCCAGATGTGCATTCAGGAGCTCTCGACCTGCAAGCAGTACGAGACGCCCGTGAAGATCATTTCGCTGAACAACCGCTATCTGGGCATGGTGCGCCAGTGGCAGCAGATCGAATACAGCAAGCGCTATTCGCATTCGTACATGGATGCGCTGCCGGATTTCGTCAAGCTCGCCGAGGCTTACGGCCACGTCGGCATGCGTATCGAACGCACGGCGGACGTGGAGCCGGCGCTGAAGGAAGCGCTGCGCCTGAAAGATCGCACGGTGTTTCTCGACTTCCAGACCGATCCGACCGAAAACGTCTGGCCGATGGTTCAGGCCGGCAAGGGCATCACCGAGATGCTCATGGGTTCGGAAGATCTATAACGAGCGTTTCCGACGCCGGCTTCGTCATGCCCGCCTTCACGAAAGGCAAACGCGGACGAAGCGGCGCGAACGGCTCGCATACATCGACAAAACATCTGGAAGAAGCGAAACATGAGACACATCATTTCCGTCCTGCTGGAAAACGAACCGGGCGCGTTGTCACGCGTGGTCGGTCTCTTCTCGGCACGCGGCTACAACATTGAAACCTTGACGGTGGCTCCGACTGAAGACCATTCGCTGTCGCGCATGACCATCGTCTCCATTGGCTCGGACGACGTGATCGAACAGATCACGAAGCATCTGAACCGCCTGATCGAGGTGGTGAAAGTGGTCGACCTTACCGAGGGCGCCCACATCGAGCGCGAGCTGATGTTGATCAAGGTGAGGGCGGTCGGCAAGGAGCGTGAGGAGATGAAGCGGATGTCGGATATTTTCCGCGGCCGCATTATCGACGTCACCGAAAAGACCTACACGATCGAACTGACGGGCGCGAGCGACAAGCTCGATGCCTTCATCGAAGGGCTCGACTCCACGGCGATTCTCGAAACGGTCCGCACGGGCAGTTCGGGCATTGGCCGCGGCGAGCGCATTCTGAAGGTATGACGCGCGAGCGTTCATACCGTCTCGATCCACAGGCCGGGCCGTGCCTGCATGAACCCGGCCAAAGCAACACAACATTCGCGGTATTTGAATTTCACTGAATCATCGAATCTAGCCAAGGAACCGACATGAAAGTTTTCTACGACAAGGACGCCGACCTCTCCCTCATCAAGGGCAAGCAAGTCACCATCATCGGCTATGGCTCGCAAGGCCATGCGCACGCGCTGAACCTGAGCGAAAGCGGCGTCAAGGTGACGGTCGGTCTGCGCAAGGGCGGCGCATCGTGGAGCAAGGCGGAGAACGCCGGCCTGCAAGTGAAGGAAGTGGCGGAAGCCGTCAAGGGCGCGGACGTCGTCATGATGCTGCTGCCGGACGAGCAGATCGCCGAAGTCTATGCGAAGGAAGTGCACGCCAACATCAAGCAGGGCGCTGCGCTGGCTTTCGCGCACGGCTTCAACGTGCACTACGGTCAAGTGATTCCGCGTGCCGACCTCGACGTGATCATGATCGCGCCGAAGGCGCCGGGCCACACGGTTCGCGGCACCTACTCGCAAGGCGGCGGCGTGCCCCACCTGATCGCGGTTGCGCAAGACAAGTCGGGCGCGGCACGTGACATCGCATTGTCGTACGCAGCGGCGAACGGCGGCGGCCGTGCCGGCATCATCGAAACGAATTTCCGCGAAGAAACGGAAACCGATCTGTTCGGCGAGCAAGCCGTGCTGTGCGGCGGTACGGTCGACCTGATCAAGGCCGGCTTCGAAACGCTGGTTGAAGCGGGCTATGCGCCGGAAATGGCGTACTTCGAGTGCCTGCACGAACTGAAGCTGATCGTCGACCTGATCTACGAAGGCGGCATCGCCAACATGAACTACTCGATCTCGAACAACGCCGAATATGGCGAATACGTGACGGGTCCGCGTATCGTGACGGCTGAAACGAAGAAGGCGATGAAGGCCGTGCTGACCGACATCCAGACCGGCGAATATGCCAAGAGCTTCATCCTCGAAAACAAGGCCGGCGCGCCGACGCTGCAATCGCGCCGCCGTCTGACGGCCGAGCATCAGATCGAGCAGGTCGGTTCGAAGCTGCGCGCGATGATGCCGTGGATCGCGAAGAACAAGCTGGTCGATCAGTCGAAGAACTAAGCCGGTTGTCGCTTTTGTCCGTTGCGGCGCAGCGCCGCAAGCCGGACACATCAAAAAGCCGTCCAAGGGTGCTGAACCCTGGACGGCTTTTGCTATCCTACGGTTTTACAAAAACACAGAAGCCATCCATGAATTACCCTCATCCGATCATCGCGCGAGAAGGCTGGCCGTTCATCGCCATCGCGGCCGTTGTCGCCTTACTGGTTCACGCGTTCGCGGGGTTCGGCATTGCGTGGCTCTTCTGGCTGATTCTGATCTTCGTCGTGCAGTTCTTCCGCGATCCGGCGCGTCCGATCCCCACCCAGGCGAATGCCGTGCTGTGCCCGGCGGACGGCCGCATCGTCGCGGTGGAAACCGCGCACGATCCCTATGCGAACCGCGAAGCGCTGAAGATCAGCGTGTTCATGAACGTTTTCAACGTTCACTCGCAACGCTCGCCGGTGGACGGCGCGATCTCCAAGGTCGAATATTTCCCCGGCGCGTATCTGAATGCCGCGGTAGATAAGGCGTCGGTCGAAAACGAGCGCAACGCGGTGGTGATCGAAATGGCCGGCGGCCAGACGGTTACATCGGTGCAGATCGCCGGGTTGATCGCGCGGCGCATTCTTTGCTACGTACGGGCGGGTGAGCCGCTCACGCGTGGTCAACGGTACGGGTTCATCCGTTTCGGCTCGCGTGTCGACGTGTATCTGCCGGTCGGCAGCCGCCCGCGAGTGTCGATCGGCGAGAAGGTTTCGGCGTCGTCCACGATTCTCGCTGAACTCTAAGCGGCACCCAGGAGGTTTCCGAATGGCCGCATTCAAACCGCGTCGCCCGCGCAGCAGTGGACCGCTGCCGCGCCCGTTTCGCCGCAACAAGCCGATCGTGGCGGAGTCGCCGGTGGTCGAAAGCCGGCGCGCGCAGCGTCAGCAGTTCCTGAGAAAGCGCGGCATTTATCTGCTGCCGAACGCGTTTACCACGGCGGCGCTTTTCTGCGGTTTCTTTGCCGTGGTGCAGGCAATGAACGTGCGCTTCGAAGTCGCGGCCATCGCGATCTTCGTGGCGATGGTGCTCGACGGCATGGACGGGCGCGTTGCCCGCATGACGCATACGCAAAGCGCCTTTGGCGAGCAGTTCGACAGCCTGTCGGACATGGTGTCGTTCGGTGTCGCGCCCGCGCTCGTGATGTACGAGTGGGTGCTGAAGGATCTGGGCCGCTGGGGCTGGCTCGCGGCGTTCGTTTATTGCGCGGGCGCGGCGCTGCGTCTCGCGCGCTTCAACACGAACATCGGCGTGGTCGACAAGCGTTTCTTCCAGGGCATGCCGAGCCCGGCGGCCGCCGCGCTGATCGCCGGTTTCGTGTGGCTCGCCACCGATAACCGCGTGCCGCTCAAGCTCGTGTGGCTGCCGTGGGTGGCGTTCGTGCTCACCATTTATGCCGGCGTGACGATGGTGTCGAACGCGCCGTTCTACAGCGGCAAGGCGCTCGACGTGCGGCATCGCGTGCCGTTCGGCGTGATCCTGCTGGTGGTGGTCGCGTTCGTGCTGGTGTCGTCCGACCCGCCGCTGATGCTGTTCGGCCTGTTCGTGCTGTACGGTCTGTCGGGCTATGTGTTTTGGGGCTATCAGGCGCTGCGCGGCAGAGGGAATCCCGCCCGCTCGGTAACGGGGGATTAGGTGAGGTCAGGTCGGCGCGCGCGGTCTTGCGCGTGTCGGCAAGCTGATCGGCAGATGAAACAACGGCGGCCTTCGAGCCGCCGTTTTCGTTGGTTCGAGCCTGCCTCCGAGTCCGCCTCCAGCGCCGTCTGGACGCGGGTATGACGCCAATTGCACGGTGGTTGGAATGCCGCTATAGTCGTTGGATGATGCGTTCACGCTCCCCGCTCGATCGAAACGCGAGTCCTGCAATGCCAACCGCACTGAACGGCGGCGACCCCCGGCGAGGCGCGCTAAAGCCGGCGCGTTTTTCACGCTGATCGTTTTTCGCCTTCCGTCCGCCTCGTCCGCGATACAAGCGTCGCCAGCGGTGGCGCAAACGCCAGATTCCACTCTTCCATTCCCACAATTGAACGACTCCCGAGGAGCCCAGAGATGTCCGACAAACTGATCATATTCGACACGACCTTGCGCGACGGCGAACAATCGCCCGGCGCGTCGATGACGAAGGAAGAAAAAATCCGGATCGCGAAGCAACTGGAACGGATGAAAGTGGACGTGATCGAAGCGGGCTTCGCCGCCAGTTCGAACGGCGACTTCGATTCGATCCACACGATCGCCGGCCTCATCAAGGACAGCACGATCTGTTCGCTCGCACGGGCGAACGACAAGGACATTCAGCGCGCCGCCGACGCGCTCAAGCCCGCCGATCGTTTCCGCATCCACACGTTCATCGCAACGTCGCCGCTGCACATGGAAAAGAAGCTGCGCATGACGCCGGACCAGGTGTTCGAACAGGCGAAGCTGGCGGTGCGTTTCGCCCGCAAGTTCACGGACGACGTCGAGTTCTCGCCGGAAGACGGCAGCCGCTCCGACATGGACTTCTTGTGCCGGGTGCTCGAAGCGGTGATCGCCGAAGGCGCGACCACCATCAACATCGCGGATACGGTCGGTTATGGCGTGCCGGAACTGTACGGCCAGCTCGTCAAGACGCTGCGCGAACGCATTCCGAACTCGCATAAGGCAGTGTTTTCGGTGCATTGCCATAACGACCTCGGCATGGCGGTGGCGAACTCGCTGGCCGGCGTGAAGATCGGCGGCGCGCGTCAGGTGGAATGCACGATCAACGGTCTCGGCGAGCGCGCGGGCAACACGTCGCTCGAGGAAATCGTGATGGCGGTGAAAACGCGCAAGGATTATTTCGGCCTCGAACTCGGTCTCGATACGACGCAGATCGTGCCGGCCTCGAAGCTGGTGTCGCAGATCACGGGTTTCGTCGTGCAGCCGAACAAGGCCGTGGTCGGAGCGAATGCGTTCGCGCATGCTTCGGGCATCCATCAGGACGGCGTGCTGAAGGCGCGCGACACGTACGAAATCATGCGTGCCGAAGACGTGGGCTGGAGCGCGAACAAGATCGTGCTCGGCAAGCTGTCGGGCCGCAATGCGTTCAAGCAGCGCTTGCAGGAACTGGGCATCGCGCTCGATAGCGAAGGCGAATTGAACACGGCGTTCGCGCGTTTCAAGGAACTGGCCGACCGCAAGTCGGAAATCTTCGACGAGGACATCATCGCGATCGTGACCGAAGAGTCCGCCGAAGCGCAGGAGAAGGAGCACTACAAGTTCCTGTCGCTGTCGCAGCATTCGGAAACTGGTGAGCAGCCGCACGCGAAGATCGTCTTTTCGGTGGAAGGCAAGGAAGTCACCGGCGAGGCGCGCGGCAACGGTCCGGTGGACGCCACGCTCAATGCGATCGAAACGGAAGTGGGCAGCGGTTCCGAGTTGCTGCTGTACTCGGTGAACGCGATCACCACCGGCACGCAGGCGCAAGGCGAAGTGACCGTGCGCCTGTCGAAGAGCGGACGCATCGTCAACGGCGTGGGTACGGATCCGGATATCGTCGCGGCTTCCGCGAAGGCGTATATCTCGGCGCTCAACAAACTGTATTCGAACGTGGATAAACTGAATCCGCAACGCTCGGAGTGATCTGAGCGCCGCGTGTGGATCGCGTGGTTTCCGATCCGTATTAGTCAAAGCCCCGCGCCGTCAAACAGGCACGGGGCTTTTTCACTTGAAGGCGGACGTCGCGCGCGTTACTCCGTCGCTGCTCGCCGCATCGACCACCCGCGCGCCGCGCGTGCCTGCGTCCGCACCTGATGCCGCACTTCCACGGCGATTCCGCGCGGCGGCGCTTCTTCAGCGAACGTGTCGAGCAACTCGCGCACATCGTGATCGACGAAGTCAGCGCGCGTCGCGTCGACGATCAGGGTTGCGCCATCGGGAATCTGTTGCAGATAGTGCTTGAGCGGCACCTTGGCGAGAAACGACACGTCCTTGCGGAAGGTCAGCAAATAGTGATCGCCGTGCTGCGCGAGCACGATCGGGCTGCGCAGGTTCGCATACAGCGCGAGCAGCACGCTGCACAGCACGCCGAGCACGATACCGATCAGCAGATCGGTCATGAGCACGCCGGCCAGCGTCACGATGAACGGCACGAACGGCGCAAAGCCTTGCTTCGCGATGGCGACGAACAGCGACGGCTTGGCGAGCTTCAGTCCCGTGAAGATCAGGATCGCCGCGAGGCAGGCCAGCGGAATCAGGTTGATGACGCTGGTGAGCGCAAACACGCTGACGAGCAGCAACACACCGTGGATGATCGCCGAAAGCCGGCTTTGCGCACCCGCATACACGTTGGCCGAACTGCGCACGATCACCGCGGTGATCGGCAAGCCGCCGATTGCGCCGGCGATCAGATTGCCCACGCCTTGCGCCTTCAGTTCGCGATCCGGCGCGGCCGGCTGTCGCTCGGGATCGATCTGTTCGACGGCTTCGAGGCTCAACAGGGTTTCGAGACTCGCGACGATCGCCAACGTGATGGCGACGCGCCAAACATCGGGATTGACGAGTTGCGCGAAATGCGGGCCGAAGTCCGCCCATTCGAGTGCGACCTGCAATGCGGCGAACGATTCCAGCGGCGGCAGCGCGACGCGATGTTCGGCGGGCGGCGCGAGCGACGGCGCCAGCAGGCCGAGCAGCAAGGTCGCGCCGATGCCGAGCAGCACCACCGCGAGCGGCGCGGGCACGAGGCGCACCACCGCGAAGCGGCGCATCGCACGCGTTTCCCAGCCGACCAGAATCGCCAGCGACAGCAACGTGATGAAGCATGCCGCGAGCGAGATCGTGCCGAACGGCGTCATCATCGTGCCGGGGGCCACCGCGGCGGCCGCTGGGGAGCCGGCCGCCGCGGAAGTGCCGAAGAGGCCGAGCGCAAGCGGAAACTGCTTGATGATCAGCAATATGCCGATCGCCGCGAGCATGCCCTTGATGACCGGCGACGGCACATACGCGGCAAACCGGCCGGCCTTGAGCATGCCGAAGCCGAACTGGATCATGCCGGAGAGCAGCACCGCGGCGAGGAAAGCGGGGAAGCTGCCGAGCTGCGCGATGCCGTCGACGACGATCACGACGAGGCCCGCAGCCGGTCCGCTCACGCTCAGGCGCGAGCCGCTCAGTACGGCGACCACCAGCCCGCCGACGATGCCCGATACGAGCCCGGCGAACGGCTCGACGCCCGACGCATTGGCGATGCCGAGGCACAGCGGCAGCGCCACGAAAAATACGACGATGCCCGCAAGCAGGTCGCGCTGAAACGTAGAGAAGAAAGCTCGAAGGTTCATGGTGTCCGTGCGGTAATGGGGTAGAGCCCGGCGCGCCCCTTGGATCGGGGGCGGCACCGGTGCGGAAAAGGCGGTGAACTCCGCGGATTACGCGGCGCTATGCGCGGCTGTCGTGCAGGTCATCGCATCGTCGGCTTCGTAGCCGGATGTGAGCACCTTGATGCGGCCGTCCTCCAGCGCGAAGATCCAGCCGTGCACGAGCGGCGCGGGGTCGGCTTGCTGCACGATCGGGCTCGCGCGCAACTGGCGTACCTGTTCGAGCACGTTCAGTTCCGCGAGGCGGTCGACACGCTCGCGCTCGCTGGGGCGCGCATCCAGTTCCTCGCGATGCGTCCTCGCGAGCGCGCAGAGCGGCGCGATGCGCCGGTTCACATGCGGCAGGCTCGGCTCCGGCGGCAGCAGCGAGGCGCGCACGCCGCCGCATCCGTAGTGTCCGCAGACGATCACGTGGCCGACCTTGAGGACGCGCACGGCGTATTCGAGGACGCTTCCGGAGTTGTCGTCGTCGGGATCGAAGAGATTGGCGATGTTGCGGTGGACGAACAGGTCGCCCGGTTCGCAGTGGGTGATGGTTTCGGCGGGCACGCGGCTGTCCGAGCAGCCGATCCACAGCACGTGCGGATTCTGGCCTTGCACCAGATCACGGAAAAACTGAGGGTTGCGCGCGGCGGTTTCATGCGCCCATGCGACGTTGGCGACCAGCAGGCGTTTGGGACGGTTCATCGGTTAGCGGCTCCGTAAGTGGGGCGCATCGATTCGAAGGCGAGTCCGCGGTTGCGCCCGGGCAATGCCGGGACTGGACTGCCACCGATTCAATGCTTACGAAAGCCTTTCTATCAAAAAAATAATCCTCTGTGCGCGAAAAAAATTCGTTGCGATGCGCGGCGAATAAAAAAATGCCGCCTGGGGAGGCGGCATTCGCACAAAGATGCGCAGCGCGTCAAAGTGGCTTGAAACGCAGGTTCAAAAAAGATTGCGGCGATCAGGATCGTGCAACGGATCCGGCGTTTTCTGCGTGAGCCGCACGATGCCCTGGTCGTCGAAATAAAAGCTGTACATCATGTACCAGACGTTGTCTTCCAGATAGCGGTAGGTCCAGACCTCGCGCTTCATGAGCGGGAAGTAGGCGGTTTCGACCGGGCGGCCGAAGTTCACCAGCACGTCGCTCTTGGTCCACTTGCCGATTTCCGCGCGATAGAACTCGTTGGGCTGCAGCACCTGGCGCACGCTGACGATCTTGCCCGTGGCGTCGATGTCGGCGGCGGTGGTGGTTTCGCCCATCGGCTGCGTGGGCCACATGAGCCGTTTGCCGCCGTTCGGCAAGTCGTAGCTCTCGCGCGGCGGACCGAGACGGGCGACGATGGTCGATGCGTCCGCTCCTTGCTGAAATTGCTGCCACGGCTGCGCGCAGCCCGCGAGCGCCAGCGCGCTCAGGCAGACGAGCGCCGCGCGGCGCACGCGTGCGGCGGCCGTCGCTCCGATCGAGTCCGCCGTGAAGTGGTGGCGGTTGAACATGGATTCCTCCGATGGCGTGTTAGTGGCGGTTTTTATCCTCGAGACGCATTATTTTGACACGCGCCGCGGCGAAAGACCGGCACGTCATTCGCCGCCGGCGGGTATGCACGATAACGGATTCGCCGGCTTGCTTATTCCATCTTGCCCGCCCTATGATCCGCGCTTCGACGTTTTCGAGCGGGGCAATCACGATGGCGAAGTGGCAACGGGCGGCAGCAACGCTGGCGGCGATGATGGTGGCTGCCGCGGCTTATGCAGCGGGCGAAACCGCGGTCAATCCGGCAGGCAAGCCGGTGGGCAACCCGGCGAGCAAGGCCACGGGGGCGCCGATCCAGTTGGCGCTGATCGAAGGCATGTCCGGCCCGTTCGCGAACGCGGGCGCCGCGGTCGAGCGCAACCTGCGATACGGCGTCGAACAGGTGAACGCGCGTGGCGGCGTGACGCTCGCCGACGGCGCGCATCCGTTCGAACTGGTGGTGTTCGACAGCAAGGGCAGCGCCGAAGAGGCGCTCACGCAACTGCGCGCGGCCGCCGACCGCCGCATCGGCTACGTGATGCAAGGCAACAGTTCGGCTGTCGCCGCCGCGCTGATCGGCGCGATCGACAAGCACAACAGCCGCGAGCCGGGCAACCGCGAACTGTTCCTCAATTATTCCGCCGACGACCCCGCGTTGACCAACGCCAATTGCAGCTTCTGGCACTTTCGCTTCGACGCGCATGCGGGCATGCGCATGGACGCGCTGGCCGACGTGATCCAGCGCGACAAGGCGGTGAAGAAGGTTTATCTGCTGAACCAGGATTACAGCTTCGGTCACGACGTGAGCAGCCTCGCGCGTTCGACGCTGGCGGTGAAGCGTCCAGACATCGCGGTGGTCGGCGACGAATTCCATCCGATCGGACGCGTGAAGGACTTCGCGCCGTACATCGCCAAGATCCGCGCGAGCGGGGCGGACGCGGTCGTCACGGGCAATTGGGGCAACGATCTCACGCTGCTCGTCAAGGCGGCGAGGGAGCAGGGGCTCGATACGAAGTTCTACACGTTCTACGGCAATAGTCTCGGCGCGCCCGCCGCGCTGGGCGACGCCGGGGTCGGGCACGTGATCGCGGTCGCCGACTGGCATCCGAACGCTGGCGGCGCGGCCTCGGACGCCTGGTACGCCGCGTTTCGAACCCGTTTCCCGGCGGCGCAGGACGATTACCCGGTGCTGCGCATGGCGTCGATGATCGAAACCCTGGCCGCCGCCATGAAGCGCGCCGGGAGTGCCGATCCGACGGCCGTTGCTCGCGCGCTCGAAGGGATCAGGTTCGACAACGGCTTCCATCCATCGTGGATGCGCGCGGACGATCATCAACTCATCCAGCCCCTTTACGTGATGGAAATGGACAAGGCCGGCAAGCCGGGGGTGCGTTTCGATAACGAAGGGTCCGGTTATGGTTTCCGCACGGTGCTCGCGTTGCCCTCCGAGCGCACCGTGCCGCCGACCGTTTGCAGGATGAAACGTCCGTGAAACCCCTCGTCGGCAACGGCGAAAAGTTCATGATCCGGCCCGGCACAGCGGGGTTCGCGGCCCGATGGGGCTGTGCTACAATACGCGTCCCGTTGTGATAGCGGCTTCAATGCACACGGGTAACCCACGGCACGGCCTTTCTTCCGTGACCGCCTGTCTAGTTCTCAAGGAAATCGATATGTCCGCAGTTGAAACAAGCAAGAAGTCCGAAGTCGTCGCGCAATTCGCACGCGCAGCTAACGACACCGGCTCCCCCGAAGTTCAGGTCGCGCTGCTCACGACCCGCATCAACGAACTGACCGTTCACTTCAAGGCACACGCGAAAGATCACCACAGCCGCCGCGGTCTGCTGCGCATGGTGAGCCGCCGTCGCAAGCTGCTCGACTACCTGAAAGGTAAGGACGCGGATCGTTACCGCGCACTGATCGAAAAGCTGGGTCTGCGTAAGTAATCGGCCGGTCGTTCAGCAAGATGCCTGTGTCAGTTCCACTGATGCAGGCATTTTGTTTTTGCACGGTGCGCTTCATGTGACGCGCGCCCTCCGTTTTCCGCGGCAGCGTGCTGATTCATGCGGCGGGGAGCGGAAAAAAGTAGTAAAAAAAGCAGCAAAAGAGAAACATGGCCGGGCTTCAGGGCGGAGCTTTGTGTCATTCCAGCGGTTCGCGCGCGTACTCGAAGTAGGGCGTGGTTCTCTGGAATGGCATAACACTACTCTTCCCATGCGGCGCCGGTCCTGGCGTTGCCGCGCCGCTTCTGGTCCGCGCGGCGTAACGATGAGGAAAAGCAATGACTATGTTCAATAAGATCGTCAAAGAGTTTAAGTGGGGACAACATAACGTTCGCCTCGAGACGGGCGAAATCGCTCGCCAGGCGAGCGGTGCGGTGATCGTCGATGTCGAGGACACCGTCGTGCTGGCCACCGTGGTCGGTGCCAAGACCGCCAAGCCGGGCCAGGACTTCTTCCCGCTGACCGTCGACTACCTCGAAAAGACCTACGCCGCCGGCAAGATCCCGGGCGGCTTCTTCCGTCGTGAAGGCCGTCCGTCGGAAGGCGAAACGCTGATTTCGCGCCTGATCGACCGCCCGCTGCGCCCGCTGTTCCCGGAAGGCTTCTACAACGAAGTCCAGGTCGTGATCCACGTCCTGTCGCTGAACCCCGAAATTCCCGCCGACATCCCCGCGCTGATCGGCGCGTCGGCGGCGCTCGCCGTCTCCGGTCTGCCGTTCAACGGCCCGGTCGGCGCGGCACGCGTGGCCTACATCAACAACGAATACGTGTTGAATCCGACGCGTCCGCAAATGAAGGAATCGGCGCTCGACCTGATCGTCGCCGGTACGGAACGCGCGGTGCTGATGGTGGAGTCGGAAGCGCAGCAACTGACCGAAGAAGTGATGCTCGGCGCCGTGGTGTTCGGCCATGAGCAAATGCAGATCGCGATCGACGCGATTCATGACCTGGTCCGTGAAGGCGGCAAGCCGGAATGGGATTGGCAACCGGCGGCAAAGAACGAACCGCTGATCGCACGCGTGACGGAGCTGGCGCAAGCCGATCTGCTCGCCGCTTATCAGATCCGCGACAAACAGGCCCGTTCGGCCAAGCTGAAGGAAATCTACGCGGCGACGTCGGCCCGGCTGGAAGAAGAAGCCTCGGCAAGCGGCATCGTGGTAGCCGACAAGGCGAGCGTCGGCAACGTGCTGTTCGACATCGAAGCGAAGATCGTCCGTACGCAGATCCTGAACGGCGAGCCGCGTATCGACGGCCGCGACACGCGCACGGTGCGCCCGATCGAAATCCGTACCGGCGTGCTGCCGCGTACGCACGGTTCGGCCCTGTTCACGCGCGGCGAAACGCAGGCACTGGTGGTCGCGACGCTCGGCACGAAGGGCGACGAGCAGAACATCGACGCGCTCGAAGGCGAGTACCGCGAACGCTTCATGCTTCACTACAACATGCCTCCGTTCGCGACCGGCGAAACGGGCCGCGTCGGTTCGCCGAAACGCCGCGAAATCGGTCACGGCCGTCTCGCCAAGCGCGCGCTGGCCGCGTGCCTGCCGAGCGCCGACGAATTCGGCTACTCGATTCGCGTGGTGTCGGAAATCACGGAATCGAACGGTTCCTCGTCGATGGCTTCGGTGTGCGGAGGCTGCCTCGCGCTGATGGACGCCGGCGTGCCGATGAAGGCGCACGTCGCGGGCATCGCGATGGGTCTGATCCTCGAAGGCAACAAGTTTGCCGTGCTGACCGACATCCTCGGCGATGAAGACCATCTCGGCGACATGGACTTCAAGGTGGCGGGTACGGAGCAAGGCGTCACCGCGCTGCAGATGGACATCAAGATCCAGGGCATCACCAAGGAAATCATGCAGGTCGCCCTCGCGCAAGCGAAGGAAGGCCGCATGCACATTCTCGGCAAGATGACCTCGGCTGTCTCGGGCGCGAACACGCAACTGTCGGAGTTCGCACCGCGCATGATCACCATCAAGATCAATCCGGAGAAAATCCGCGACGTGATCGGCAAGGGTGGTTCGGTGATCCGCGCGCTGACCGAGGAAACCGGCACGACGATCGATATTTCGGACGACGGCGTCGTCACCATCGCCAGCACGAGCAGCGAAGGCATGGCCGAAGCGAAGAAGCGTATCGAGAACATCACGCTGGAAGTCGAAGTGGGCCAAGTGTACGAAGGCACTGTGCTCAAGCTGCTCGATTTCGGCGCGATCGTGAACATCCTGCCGGGCAAGGACGGTCTGCTGCACATCTCCGAGATCGCCAACGAGCGTATCAAGGACATCAACGACTACCTGAAGGACGGCCAGCAAGTGAAGGTCAAGGTCATCCAGACGGACGAAAAGGGCCGCGTGCGTTTGTCGGCCAAGGCGTTGCTGAACGACCCCGCATCGGGTGCGCCGCAAGGCGAGCCGACACCGCAGTAATGCGGTAGCGGGACGACGGCCGGCGGCGCGAAACGCGCGCCGGCCGTTTTTCATGCAGGGTGCAGGGTGGATCGCGTTGCGCGCTGGTGCGAGCGCGTATGCGAAGGGGCATAAGCGGGTACTCTGTTTGCTCCGGTCGGTTCGTCGCAGGTCGGACGATTGGTCGGTAGCGCGGGCAGTTGGCACGCAGCGGGTGTGCAACGCAATCCAATCTTGGAGTTGACGCAGATGAAAGCGATCGAAATCACCGAATTCGGTGCGCCGGAAGTCCTGAAGCTCGCAGAGCGGCCGACGCCGCAGCTCAAGGCGGGCGAGGTGCTGATCAAGGTGGCGGCTTCGGGCATCAACCGGCCGGACGTGTTCCAGCGCAAGGGCGGATATGCGCCGCCGCCGGGCGCCTCGGATCTGCCGGGGCTGGAGGTGGCGGGCGAGATCGTCGGCGGCGTGATCGATGAGAAGAACAACCCGTTCGGTCTGAAAATCGGCGATCGAGTGTGTGCGTTGCTCGCGGGCGGCGGCTATGCGGAATATGCGGCGGCTCCGTTGCCCCAGTGTCTGCCGGTGCCCGCGGGCTTGTCGGATGTCGAGGCGGCATCGCTGCCGGAGACGTTTTTCACCGTGTGGAGCAATGTTTTCGACCGCGCCCAGCTCGGCAACGGCGAGGGCGGCGCAAACGAAACGCTGCTGGTGCAGGGCGGCTCGAGCGGCATCGGCGTGACGGCGATCCAGATCGCGCATGCGCTCGGTTTTCGCGTGTTCGCCACCGCCGGCTCGGACGAGAAGTGTCGCGCGTGTGAAGCGCTCGGCGCCGAGCGCGCGATCAACTACAAGACCGAGGATTTCGTCGAGGTGATCAAGTCGCTCACGAACGACCGCGGCGTCGACGTGATTCTCGACATGGTGGCGGGCAGTTACGTGTCGCGCGAGCTGACGGCATTGGCCGACGGCGGGCGCATCGTGCTGATCGCATTGCTGGGCGGCGCGAAGGCGGAGTTGAATCTGAACGAGGTGCTGCGCCGCCGTTTGACGGTGACCGGGTCGACACTACGTCCGCGGCCGATCGAATTCAAGGCGCGGATCGCCGCGCAACTTAAGCAGCGCGTGTGGCCGCACCTCGAGGAAGGACGCATCAAGCCCGTGGTGCATCGGGTGTTTCCGGCGGCCCAGGCGGCCGAGGCGCATGCGTTGATGGAGAGCAGCACGCACGTCGGCAAGATCGTGCTGACGTGGGGTCAGGACGCTTGACGCGGTCGGTTTGACCCGATCCACACCACGCAGTAAAATTGCGCGTTTTGCGCACGCCGCATGAAACCGGAAGGCGGACTGTAAGCGCAATATGACGCGAGCAAAGTTCGCCGCCAAGCCAGGACGAGACGATGTCGAAACAACGAGCCAAGCTGGTAGTCGGTAACTGGAAGATGCACGGGCGCCTTGCCGACAACGCAACGCTGTTGCAGGCGGTGGCTCAGGGCGCCGGCGAATTGGCGGCTGGCGTGCGTGTCGGTGTTTGCGTGCCGTGTCCATATCTTTCGCAGACTCAATCGTTGCTGGAGGGCAGCCGGGTCGTGTGGGGCGTGCAGGACGTTTCCGCGTTCACGCACGGCGCCTATACCGGCGAAGTCGCCGCGACAATGGTGACGGATTTCGGCGCGACGCTCGCGATCGTCGGGCATTCGGAGCGCCGTGCCTATCATCAGGAAAGCGCCGAACTCGTTGCGGTGAAAACGCAGCGCGCGCTGGAAGCTGGCTTGACGCCGATCGTCTGTGTCGGTGAAACGCTCGAACAGCGCGAAGCCGGTGCGACCGAGCAGGTGGTCGGCGAGCAGTTGGATCAAGTGCTGGCGAAACTGTCGGAGCAGGAGGCGTCGCGTATTGTCGTCGCCTACGAGCCGGTCTGGGCGATCGGCACCGGCAAGAGCGCCACCTCGGAACAGGCGCAAGCGGTTCATGCGTTCCTGCGCTCGCGTCTCGCGGCCAAGGGCGCGGCGGTGGCGGACGTGCCGCTGTTGTACGGCGGCAGCGTGAAGCCGGAGAACGCGGAGGAATTGTTCCGTCAATCGGATATCGACGGCGGCCTGATCGGCGGCGCGTCGTTGAAAGACCAGGATTTCCTGGCGATCTGCAAGGCGGCGGCTGCAACCAGCACCGCTGATTAAGCAGGGCGCCTCGGCGAGGATGACCCATCCCGCGCGGCATACTTTGTGTGGCGCGGTTAAATAAAGACTCAGGTGAGTGTGATGCTGTATTTGAAAACATTGATTATCGTCGTTCAGCTGTTGTCGGCACTCGGGGTCATCGGCCTCGTCTTGCTGCAGCACGGCAAAGGCGCCGATATGGGCGCTGCTTTTGGTAGCGGCGCGTCAGGCAGTCTGTTCGGCGCGACCGGTTCGGCGAACTTTTTATCGCGTACAACCGCGGTGCTCGCAGCGGTGTTTTTTGTCACCACATTGACGCTCACCTACCTCGGTGCATATCGCGCGAAACCTTCCGCAGGCGTGCTGGGTGCGGCTGTGACCGCGCCGATCGCGGCTTCCGCCGCGTCGGCTCCGGCAGCGGGTTCGGCTACATTGCCGGCCTCGGCTGCGTCCGCTCCGGCCACTGAAGTGCCGAAATAATTTTTTCGTTCGAAGTGCTTTTGTGCGTTGAACAAACTGTTTAGACACGTTACAATTCAAGTCTTGAAGCGATTCGCGGGTTTTATAAGTTGTTTTCCCGGATTGCAGTTAGTGCCGACGTGGTGAAATTGGTAGACACGCTATCTTGAGGGGGTAGTGGCGAAAGCTGTGCGAGTTCGAGTCTCGCCGTCGGCACCAAATGTTATCTAAATGCCAGCCGCTTGCTTCGCTTCGGCTGGCATTTTCACTTCTGGCGCGCAGCTTGTATTGGGCTTACGGTGTGCGCGTTTGAGAAGTGATTTCGCGTCAGGAGTGCTATGCTCCTGACGGCATTCAGAACCAACCGATTGAGGATAGTCTTGAACCTCGCAGCCTATTTCCCCGTCTTGTTGTTCCTCATTGTGGGCACCGGTTTAGGCGTAGCACTGGTCAGTATCGGCAAGATCCTCGGTCCCAACAAGCCCGATACCGAGAAGAACGCACCGTACGAGTGCGGCTTCGAGGCATTCGAAGATGCGCGCATGAAGTTCGACGTGCGCTATTACCTCGTCGCCATTCTCTTCATCATTTTCGATCTTGAAACCGCGTTTCTGTTCCCGTGGGGTGTGGCCCTGCGCGACATCGGCTGGCCGGGCTTCATGGCGATGATGATTTTCCTGCTCGAATTCCTGCTGGGCTTCGCCTATATCTGGAAGAAGGGCGGCCTCGGCTGGGAATGATGGATTAATCGCCGGTTTGCGTGGGTGGCCAAGGCTTGCCGCCCCGTCTGGAGTGGAAAGCAAATGAGTATCGAAGGGGTCTTGAAGGAAGGGTTTGTCACCACCACGGCAGACAAACTGATCAACTGGACGCGCACCGGCTCCTTGTGGCCAATGACGTTCGGTCTCGCATGCTGCGCGGTCGAGATGATGCATGCGGGCGCCGCCCGTTATGACCTGGACCGTTTCGGCGTGGTGTTTCGTCCGAGTCCGCGTCAGTCGGACGTGATGATCGTCGCCGGCACATTGTGCAACAAGATGGCGCCGGCCCTGCGCAAAGTCTATGACCAGATGGCCGAGCCACGCTGGGTGATTTCGATGGGCTCGTGCGCGAACGGTGGCGGCTATTACCACTACTCGTATTCGGTAGTGCGCGGCTGCGACCGGATCGTGCCGGTCGACGTCTATGTGCCGGGTTGCCCGCCAACGGCGGAAGCGCTGGTGTACGGCGTGATCCAGTTGCAAGCCAAGATTCGCCGCACCAATACAATCGCCCGTCAATAAGGCCAACGCCTCCCCACAATATGGCAAGCAAACTCGAGACTCTGAAAGCGAACCTCGAGGCGGCCTTTGGCGGCCTCCTGTTGAGCACCACCGAGGCAATCGGTGAGTTGACGATCGTCGTAAAGGCGAGCGATTACCTCAATGTGGCAACGCGTCTGCGCGACGACCGCTCGCTCGGCTTCGAGCAATTGATCGATCTGTGCGGCGTCGACTATCAGACCTACGCCGATGGCGCTTACGACGGTCCGCGTTTCGCGGCCGTTCTGCATTTGTTGTCGGTGCAGAACAACTGGCGTCTGCGTTTGCGCGTGTTCGCGCCGGACGACGAAGTGCCGATCATCCCTTCGGTCGTCGAAATCTGGAATTCGGCCAACTGGTACGAGCGTGAAGCGTTCGACCTGTACGGCATCGTCTTCGAGGGCCATCCGGACCTGCGCCGCATCCTGACCGATTACGGTTTCATCGGTCACCCGTTCCGTAAGGATTTCCCTGTCTCCGGCTACGTCGAAATGCGTTACGACCCGGAAGAGAAGCGCGTCGTCTATCAGCCTGTGACGATCGAGCCGCGGGAAATCACGCCGCGCGTGATCCGTGAGGATCGCTATGGCGGTCTGAAACATTAAGAGAACGCCATGGCAGAGATCAAGAATTACACGCTCAACTTCGGTCCGCAGCATCCGGCAGCGCACGGTGTGCTGCGTCTCGTGCTCGAGCTCGACGGCGAAGTCATCCAGCGCGCCGATCCGCACATCGGCCTGCTGCATCGCGCGACCGAAAAGCTCGCCGAAACCAAAACGTTCATCCAGTCAGTGCCGTACATGGACCGTCTCGACTATGTGTCGATGATGGTCAACGAGCACGGCTACGTGATGGCGATCGAAAAGCTGCTCGGCGTCGAAGTGCCGGTGCGCGCGCAATACATCCGCGTGATGTTCGACGAGGTCACGCGCGTGCTGAACCACCTGATGTGGATCGGCGCGCACGCGCTCGACGTCGGCGCGATGGCGGTGTTTCTCTATGCGTTCCGCGAACGCGAAGACCTGATGGACGTGTACGAAGCCGTGTCCGGCGCGCGCATGCACGCGGCGTATTACCGTCCGGGCGGCGTGTATCGCGACCTGCCTGACGCAATGCCGCAATACAAGGCGTCGAAGATTCGCAATGCAAAAGCATTGTCGAAGATGAACGAAAACCGCCAAGGCTCGCTGCTCGATTTTATCGACGATTTCTTCACGCGTTTCCCGCATTGCGTCGACGAGTACGAAACGCTGCTCACCGACAACCGGATCTGGAAGCAGCGCCTCGTCGGTATCGGCGTGGTCAGCCCGGAGCGCGCGCTGCAACTCGGCATGACCGGCGCGATGCTGCGCGGCTCGGGCATCGAGTGGGATTTGCGCAAGAAGCAGCCGTACGAAGTTTATGACAAGCTCGATTTCGACATTCCGGTCGGCGTGAATGGCGATTGTTATGACCGGTATCTGGTTCGCGTCGAAGAAATGCGCCAGTCCACGCGGATCGTGAAACAGTGCATTGAGTGGCTGCGTAAGAATCCGGGCCCGGTGATGATCGACAATCACAAGGTTGCGCCGCCGTCGCGCGTCGGCATGAAGTCGAACATGGAAGAGTTGATTCACCACTTCAAGCTCTTCACGGAAGGCTTCCACGTACCGGAAGGCGAAGCGTACGCCGCCGTCGAGCATCCGAAAGGCGAGTTCGGCATCTATCTGATCTCGGATGGTGCAAACAAGCCGTACCGCCTGAAAATCCGCGCGCCGGGTTACGCGCATCTGTCCGCGCTCGATGAAATGGCGCGCGGTCACATGATCGCCGACGCCGTGACGATCATCGGCACGCAGGACATCGTGTTCGGCGAAGTGGATCGCTAGGACGTATTCATCGGTGCGCGTCTTCCGGTTGCAGCGAAGCGCGCGTCAAGCAAAGGAACGCCGGGTCTGTCGCAGCATGACGTAAGCGACAGGTTTTCGTTCGGTAGGAATTGAAAGAGTCGTGTCTGAAAATGATCTCAGCTGAAGGCCTGAAAGAAATCGATCGTGCGATCGCGAAGTACCCCGCCGATCAGAAACAGTCCGCCGTGATGTCGGCGTTGGCCACTGCTCAGGAAGAGCATGGCTGGCTGTCGCCCGAACTCATGCAGTTCGTCGCGGACTATCTCGGCATGCCGGCAGTCGCCGTGCAGGAGGTCGCTACCTTCTACACGATGTACGAGACCTCGCCGGTCGGCAAATACAAGATCACGCTCTGTACGAACCTGCCGTGCCAGCTCGGCCCGGATGGCGGCTCCGACAGCGCCGCTGAATATCTGAAGCAGAAGCTCGGCATCGACTTCGGCGAAACCACGGCAGACGGCAAATTCACCTTGAAAGAAGGTGAGTGCATGGGGTCGTGCGGCGACGCGCCGGTGATGCTGGTGAACAACCATCGCATGTGCAGCTTCATGAGCCGCGAGAAGATCGACCAGCTGCTCGAGGAACTTTCGAAATGACGTCTTTACACGATCGTCACATCAAACCGCTGATTCTCGCCGGCCTGAACGGCGACAACTGGCATCTCGAAGACTATGTGGCGCGCGGCGGTTACGCCCAGCTGCGCCGCATTCTGGAAGAAAAGATCCCGCCCGAGCAGGTGATCGCCGACGTCAAGGCGTCGGGTCTGCGCGGCCGTGGCGGTGCGGGCTTTCCGACCGGCTTGAAGTGGAGCTTCATGCCGCGCCAGTTTCCCGGCCAGAAGTATCTCGTCTGCAACTCGGACGAAGGCGAACCGGGCACCTTCAAGGACCGCGACATCCTGCGTTTCAATCCGCACTCGCTGATCGAAGGCATGGCGATCGGCGCGTACGCGATGGGCATCACGGTCGGCTATAACTATATTCACGGCGAAATCTGGGAAGTCTACAAACGCTTTGAAGAAGCGTTAGAAGAAGCGCGCCGCGCCGGGTTCCTCGGCGAGAACATCATGGGTTCGGGCTTCTCGTTCGAACTGCATGCGCACCACGGTTACGGCGCCTACATCTGCGGCGAGGAAACCGCGCTGCTCGAATCGCTGGAAGGCAAGAAAGGCCAGCCGCGTTTCAAGCCGCCGTTCCCGGCGAGCTTCGGCGTGTACGGCAAGCCCACCACGATCAACAACACCGAGACGTTCGCGGCGGTGCCGTTCCTGCTCGCAATCGGCCCGCAGAATTACCTCGAGATCGGCAAGCCGAACAACGGCGGCACGAAGATTTTCTCGGTGGCAGGCGACGTCGAGCGTCCGGGCAACTATGAGATTCCGCTCGGCACGCCGTTCTCCACGCTGATGGAACTCGCCGGCGGCATGCGCGGCGGCAAGAAGATCAAGGCCGTGATTCCTGGCGGTTCGTCGGCACCGGTAATTCCGGGCGACATCATGATGCAGACCGACATGGACTACGACTCGATCGCCAAGGCCGGTTCGATGCTGGGTTCGGGCGCGGTCATCGTGATGGACGAGACGCGCTGCATGGTGCGCTCGCTGCTGCGTCTGTCGTACTTCTATTACGAAGAGTCGTGCGGTCAGTGCACGCCGTGCCGCGAAGGCACCGGCTGGCTGTACCGCGTCGTGCATCGTATCGAGCACGGGCTCGGCCGTCCGGAAGATCTGGATCTGCTGAACTCGGTCGCTGAAAACATCATGGGCCGCACGATTTGCGCGCTCGGCGATGCGGCGGCCATGCCGGTGCGCGGCATGCTCAAGCACTACTGGGACGAATTCGAATATCACGTCGCTCACAAGCATTGTCTCGTCGGCAGTCATGCCGGCGCGGCATCGGCGTCGGAAACAGTGGCTGCCTGAGTACGCTGAACAACAGGTACGCATCAGAGCACGTCATCCGCGGAATTCATCGCCTGACACGGCGATGAACAGGGCGAACGATTGAGCGGTAACAGGTTAAGGAAGATTGACCATCATGGTTGAACTTGAAATAGACGGCAAGAAAGTAGAGGTGCCTGAAGGCAGCATGGTGATCCAGGCTGCGCATAAGGTCGACACGTACATTCCTCACTTCTGCTATCACAAGAAGCTGTCGATTGCGGCCAACTGCCGGATGTGCCTGGTCGATGTCGAAAAAATGCCGAAGGCCGTGCCCGCATGCGCCACGCCGGTGTCGGCGGGCATGATCGTGCGCACCAAGTCCGAGAAGGCGGTGAAGGGCCAGCAAGCCGTGATGGAATTCCTGCTGATCAATCACCCGCTGGATTGCCCGATCTGCGATCAGGGCGGCGAGTGTCAGTTGCAGGATCTGGCGGTGGGCTACGGCAAGTCGTCGTCGCGTTATAGCGAAGAAAAGCGTGTCGTGTTCCACAAGAACGTCGGCCCGCTGATCTCGATGGAAGAAATGACGCGTTGCATTCACTGCACGCGGTGCGTGCGTTTCGGTCAGGAAGTGGCCGGCGTGATGGAACTCGGCATGCTGGGCCGCGGCGAGCACGCGGAAATCACGTCGTTCGTCGGCAAGACGGTCGACTCCGAACTGTCGGGCAACATGATCGATCTGTGCCCGGTCGGCGCGCTGACCAGCAAGCCGTTCCGCTACAGCGCCCGCACGTGGGAACTGTCGCGCCGCAAGTCGGTGAGCCCGCACGATTCCGTCGGCGCGAACCTCGTGGTGCAAGTGAAGAACAACCGCGTGATGCGTGTTCTGCCGTTCGAAAACGAAGCCATCAACGAATGCTGGATTTCGGACAAGGACCGCTTCTCGTATGAAGGCCTGAACAGCCCGGAACGTCTCACGCAGCCTATGCTCAAGCAGGGCGGCAAGTGGGTCGAGACCGACTGGCAAACCGCGCTCGAATACGTGGTCAAGGGGCTGAAGGGCATCAAGGGCGACCACGGCGCGGATGCGCTGGCCGCGCTCGGCAGCGCCCACAGCACCGTCGAGGAACTGTTCCTTCTGAAGCAACTGGCGCAAGCGGTCGGCACGCCCAACGTCGACTTCCGTCTGCGTCAGTCTGATTTCTCCGCGCCGCTCAACGGTACGCCGTGGCTTGGCACCGCAATCGCCGATCTGTCCAACGTCGACGCGGCGCTGGTAATCGGCTCCGATCTGCGTCGCGATCACCCGCTGTTTGCAGCGCGTCTGCGTCAGGCCGCGAAGGGCGGCGCGAAGCTCACGCTCGTGCAAGCTACTCGCGACGACGCACTGATTCCGCAAGCGCAACGCGTGGTCGCAGCGCCGTCGGCATGGCTCGACGCACTGGCCGGTATCGCCGGCGCGGTCTCCGAGGCCAACGGCGCGACCCTGCCGGAAGCCCTCGCCGGCACGCAGCCGACGGACGCCGACAAGCAGGTCGCGAAGTCGCTCGCCTCTGGCGAACGCCGTCTGGTGCTGCTCGGCAACGGCGCGGTCCGTCATCCGGATTTCGCGGCGATTCACGCGGCGGCCCAATGGATCGCGGACGCAACCGGCGCGACGCTGGGCTTTCTCACGGAAGCCGCGAACACGGTCGGCGCGCATCTCGTGAACGCGCTGCCGGGCGAGGGCGGTTTGAACGCTCGTGAAGCGTTCGAGCAACCGCGCAAGGGTTACGTGCTGCTGAACGTCGAGCCGGAATTCGATACGGCCAATCCGGCGCAGGCATTGGCCGCGCTGAAGCAGGCGGAAATGGTCGTCGTGATGTCGCCGTTCCAGACGGGCGCCGAATACGCCGACGTGCTGCTGCCGATCGCTCCGTTCACGGAAACGGCCGGTACGTTCGTCAACGCGGAAGGCACGGTGCAGACGTTCAACGGTGTCGTGCGGCCGCTGGGCGACACGCGTCCCGCATGGAAGGTGCTGCGCGTGCTGGGCAGCCTGCTCGGCGCGTCGGGTTTCGAATTCGATACCGCGGAAGAAGTACGCGCCGCAGCCCTCGGCGACGGCGAATTGAAGTCGCGTCTGTCGAACAAGACGGGTGTTGCGGTTGCACGCGGCAAGTCGGCGAAGGCAGGGGAAGGCAAGTTCGAGCGCATCGCCGACGTGCCGATCTACCACGCCGACGCGCTGGTGCGTCGCGCCGAATCGCTGCATCTGACGGCGGCCGCGCGCACGGCGAACTCGGTCGGTCTGCCGGCCGCGCTATTCGACAAGCTGGGTTTGAAGGAAGGCGACGCAGTGCGCGTGCGCCAGGGCGAGCAATCGGTGCAGTTGCCGGCCGTGCGCGACGCGAATCTTGCGGAGACGGTCGTCCGCGTATCGGCGGCTACGCCTGCCGGTGCGGCGCTGGGCAGCCTGTTCGGTGAACTGGTGGTGGAGAAGGCGTAAATGAGCTTGTTCGATACGATCAACTCGGGCGGCACCCAGCTTCTCGGTGTGGCATGGCCCACGGTGTGGGCACTGGTGCGCATCCTGGTGGTGGCGGTTGTGATCCTGCTGTGCGTGGCTTACCTGATTCTGTGGGAGCGTAAGCTGATCGGCTGGATGCACGTGCGTCTCGGCCCGAACCGCGTCGGCCCCGCAGGTTTGCTGCAGCCGATCGCCGACGTGCTGAAGCTGCTGCTGAAAGAAGTCATTCAGCCGGCGCAGGCGAGCCGCTGGATCTACCTGATCGCGCCGATCATGGTGGTGGTGCCGGCGTTCGCGGTGTGGGCGGTGATTCCGTTCCAGGCGGGCGCGGTGCTCGGCGACATCAACGCGGGTCTGTTGTACGCGATGGCTATTTCGTCGATCGGCGTGTACGGCGTGATCCTGGCCGGCTGGGCGTCGAACTCGAAGTACGCGTTCCTCGGCGCCATGCGCGCCGCCGCCCAGATGGTCTCGTACGAAATCTCGATGGGCTTCGCGCTCGTCGTCGTGCTGATGACGGCCGGCACGCTGAACCTGTCGGGCATCGTCAATTCGCAGGAGCACGGCTTCTTCGCTTCGCACGGCTTGAACTTCCTGTCGTGGAACTGGCTGCCGCTGCTGCCGATGTTCGTCGTGTATTTCATCTCGGGCATCGCCGAAACGAACCGTCACCCGTTCGACGTGGTGGAAGGTGAGTCGGAAATCGTCGCGGGCCACATGATCGATTACTCGGGCATGGCGTTCGCGCTGTTCTTCCTCGCCGAGTACATCAACATGATCGTGATCTCGGCATTGGCTGCAACACTGTTCCTCGGCGGCTGGAGCGCACCGTTCGGTTTCCTGTCGTTTATCCCGGGCATCGTTTGGCTCGTCGCCAAGGTTTTCTTCCTGTTGTCGGTGTTCATCTGGGCGCGCGCCACGTTTCCGCGCTATCGCTATGACCAGATCATGCGTCTGGGCTGGAAGATTTTCATTCCGGTCTGCGTGGTGTGGCTGGTGGTGGTCGGCTTCTGGATCATGTCGCCGTTGAACATCTGGAAATAAAGGGCGGATGAACCCATGACCGCAATCCAAAACTTTTTCAAGACCTTTTTCCTCACGGAATTGCTCAAAGGCCTCGCGCTGACCGGACGTTATACGTTCCAGCGCAAGGTGACCGTGCAGTTCCCGGAAGAGAAAACCCCGATCTCGCCGCGTTTTCGCGGCCTGCATGCGCTGCGCCGCTATGAAAACGGCGAAGAGCGCTGCATCGCCTGCAAGCTGTGCGAAGCGGTGTGCCCGGCGCTCGCCATCACGATCGAATCGGAAACCCGCGCGGACAACACCCGCCGCACCACGCGCTACGACATCGACCTGACCAAGTGCATCTTCTGCGGTTTCTGTGAAGAGAGCTGCCCGGTCGACTCGATCGTCGAAACGCACATCCTCGAATATCACGGCGAAAAGCGCGGCGATCTGTACTTCACGAAAGACATGCTGCTGGCCGTGGGCGATCGCTACGAAGCGGAGATCGCCGCGAACAAGGCGGCCGACGCACCGTATCGTTGAAGCGGCTTCGCTTGAAGCAGTAAATGCAGCAGTAACACGGCCTGTTGTCGGGCCGAGCGTCGCGGCTTGAACGCCGCGGCACGGCGCACCTGTGCGGCTGTACTGGCGGCTTGTCCGCTTTGCCAGCCCCACGTGCCAAAGAACAATGCCTGACGATGGCCTAACGATGAACCGGTAATCATGGAATTCACGACCGTACTGTTCTACATCTTCGCGCTGCTCCTGGTTGTCTCAGGGCTGAAGGTGATCACCTCGCGCAACCCGGTGTCGTCCGCACTGTTTCTCGTGCTGGCGTTCTTCAACGCAGCCGCGATCTGGATGCTGCTCGAGGCCGAGTTCCTCGCGATCCTGCTGGTGCTGGTCTACGTCGGGGCGGTGATGGTGCTGTTCCTGTTCGTCGTGATGATGCTGGACATCAATATCGACGTGCTGCGGCGCGACTTCAAACGCTTCGTGCCGATGGCCACGCTGGTGGGCGCGATCATCGTGATCGAAACCGCGCTGATCCTGTGGCACGGCTATGGCGCTACCGCCACGGCGTTGCGCGACACCACCGCTGCCGCCAACGGCATGGCCGACTGGTCGAACACGCGCCTCATCGGCAAGGTCATCTACACCGACTACATCTTCGCGTTCGAAGTCGCCGGCCTCGTGCTGCTGGTGGCGATCATCGCGGCCGTCGCGCTTACCACGAGCCATAAGAAGGACAGCAAGCGCCAGAAGATCAGCGATCAGGTCAAGGTGCGTGCCCAGGATCGCGTGCGCGTCGTGAAAATGCCATCGGAAAAGACCGCGGCGACCGTCGCGGCGGAAGAAGCCGCCGCAGCCGCGGCAGCGGCCGACTCGGCCCCGGCGAAAAACGGCTGAGCGGACAGGAGATAGAAATCATGTTGACCCTTGCCCATTACCTCGTTCTCGGCGCGATCCTGTTTGCGATCAGCGTCGTCGGCATTTTCCTGAACCGTCGCAACGTCATCATCATCCTGATGGCGATCGAATTGATGCTGCTCGCGGTGAACACCAATTTCGTCGCGTTCTCGCACTACCTCGGCGACGTGCATGGCCAGATCTTCGTCTTCTTCGTGCTGACCGTCGCGGCGGCGGAAGCGGCGATCGGCCTCGCGATTCTGGTGACCCTGTTCCGTAGTCTCGACACGATCAATGTCGAGGATCTCGATCAGCTCAAAGGTTAATTTCAGGAAAAGCGGTTATGTCCACGATACTCAATGAAAACCTGCTGCTGGCGATTCCGCTGGCACCGCTGGCCGGTTGCCTGATTGCCGGGCTGTTCGGGAAGGCGGTAGGGCGAGCCGGCGCGCACTCGGTCACGATCCTCGGCGTCGCGATCTCGTTTGTTCTCTCGGCCATCGTCTTCTTCCAGGTCATGGAGGGCGCGAGCTTCAACGCGACCGTTTATGAATGGATGACGATCGGCAAGACGAAGTTCGAAATCGGCTTCCTCGTCGACTCGCTCACGGCGATGATGATGTGCGTGGTGACTTTCGTGTCGCTGATGGTGCACATCTACACGATCGGCTACATGGCCGACGACGACGGCTACCAGCGCTTCTTCTCGTACATCTCGCTGTTCACGTTCTCGATGCTGATGCTCGTCATGAGCAACAACTTCCTGCAACTGTTCTTCGGCTGGGAAGCGGTGGGCCTGGTGTCGTACCTGCTGATCGGCTTCTACTTCACGCGTGAGTCGGCGATCTACGCGAACATGAAGGCGTTCCTCGTGAACCGCGTGGGCGACTTCGGTTTTCTGCTCGGCATTGGCCTGCTGTTCGCGTTCGCCGGTTCGATGAACTACGGCGACGTGTTCGCGAAGCGCACCGAACTGGCGGCGTTGTCGTTCCCCGGCACGGACTGGGGTCTGCTGACGGTTGCCTGCATTTGCCTCTTCATCGGCGCAATGGGTAAGTCGGCGCAATTCCCGCTGCACGTGTGGCTGCCGGATTCGATGGAAGGCCCGACGCCGATTTCCGCACTGATTCACGCGGCAACCATGGTGACGGCCGGTATCTTCATGGTCACGCGCATGTCGCCGCTGTTCGAACTGTCGGATAGCGCGCTGTCGTTCGTGACGGTCATCGGCGCGATTACCGCGCTGTTCATGGGCTTCCTCGGGATCGTCCAGAACGACATCAAGCGCGTGGTGGCGTATTCCACGCTGTCACAGCTCGGCTACATGACGGTCGCGCTCGGTGTGTCGGCCTATCCGGTCGCCGTCTTCCACCTGATGACGCACGCGTTCTTCAAGGCGCTGCTGTTCCTCGGCGCGGGTTCGGTGATCATCGGCATGCACCACGATCAGGACATGCGCAACATGGGCGGCCTGCGCAAGTACATGCCGATCACGTGGATCACGTCGCTGGTCGGTTCGCTGGCGCTGATCGGTACGCCGTTCTTCTCGGGCTTCTACTCGAAAGACTCGATCATCGACGCGGTGAAGCTGTCGCATCTGCCGGGGTCGGGCTTCGCGTACTTCGCGGTAGTGGCGAGCGTGTTCGTTACCGCGCTCTATTCGTTCCGTATGTACTTCATGGTGTTCCACGGCGAGGAGCGCTTCCGCGATCCGAAGCATCCCGATTCGCCGATGGGCGCGGAAGCCGCGGCGCACGGTCATGGCAATGGTCATCACGAACACGAACACGGCCACGCTCACGAGCCGCATGAAACGCCGTGGGTGGTGTGGGTGCCGCTGGTGCTGCTGGCGATTCCGTCGGTGGTGATCGGTGCAATCGCGGTCGGCCCGATGCTGTTCGGCGACTTCTTCCAGCACGGCGTGGCGTTCGAGAAGGTGATCTTCATCGGCGAAAACCATCCGGCGCTGCATGAGATGGCTGAGGAGTTCCACGGCTGGGTGGCGATGGGCTTGCACTCCGTTTCGGGCCTGCCGGTCTGGCTGGCGCTCGCGGGTGTGGTGGTCGCGTGGTTCCTGTATCTGGTCCGCCCCGAACTGCCGGCTTCGATCAAGCGCGCGTTCGGCCCGGTCTACACGTTGCTCGACAACAAGTACTACATGGACAAGATCAACGAAGTCGTGTTCGCGCGGGGCGCCGTGGCAATTGGCCGTGGTCTCTGGAAGGAAGGCGACGTCGTGGTCATCGACGGCATCGTCAACGGCAGCGCACGCTTTATCGGCTGGTTCGCCGGCGTGATCCGCTTCCTCCAATCCGGCTACATCTATCACTACGCGTTCGCCATGATTATCGGCATGCTGGGGCTCCTGACCCTGTTTGTAACGCTCGGCGGCAAATAAGGCGAGGGACACTAATGCACGCTTATCCGATTCTCAGTATTGCGATCTGGTTGCCGATCCTCGTCGGTCTCCTGGTCCTGGCTATCGGTTCCGACCGGAACCCGGCTCCCGCGCGCTGGATTGCGCTGATCGGTTCGATCGTCAGCTTCATCGTGACGATCCCGCTGATCACCGGTTTTGATTCGAGCACCGCCGATCTGCAGTTCGTCGAAAAGGCGAACTGGATCGAGCGCTTCAACATCACCTACCACCTGGGTGTCGACGGCATCTCCATGTGGTTCGTCGTATTGACCGCCTTGATTACGGTGATCGTGGTGATTTCCGCGTGGGAAGTCATCACGAAGAACGTCGCGCAGTATCTCGCCGCATTCCTGATCCTGTCGGGCATCATGGTCGGCGTGTTCAGTTCGGCCGACGGCATGCTGTTCTACGTGTTCTTCGAAGCCACGCTGATTCCGATGTACATCATCATCGGCGTGTGGGGTGGGGCGAACCGCGTGTACGCGGCGTTCAAGTTCTTCCTGTACACGCTGATGGGCTCGCTGCTGATGCTGGTCGCGTTGCTGTATCTGTACATTCAAACCGGCACGTTCGATCTCGCCACGTGGCAGCACGCGCAGATCGCGATGACGCCGCAAGTGTTGCTGTTCATCGCGTTCTTCCTGGCGTTCGCCGTGAAGGTGCCGATGTGGCCGGTGCACACATGGCTGCCCGACGCGCACGTGGAAGCGCCGACCGGCGGCTCGGTCGTGCTGGCCGCGATCATGCTGAAGCTGGGCGCGTACGGTTTCCTGCGCTTCTCGCTGCCGATCACGCCGGACGCGAGCCACTCCTTGGCGCCGGTCGTTATCGCGCTGTCGCTGATCGCCGTGATCTATATCGGTCTGGTCGCGATGGTGCAGACGGACATGAAGAAGCTGGTCGCCTATTCGTCGATCGCGCACATGGGCTTCGTCACGCTCGGCTTCTTTATCTTCAACCAGCTCGGCGTGGAAGGCGCGATCGTGCAGATGATCTCGCACGGTTTTGTCTCCGGCGCGATGTTCCTGAGCATCGGCGTGCTGTACGACCGCATGCACTCGCGTCAGATCGCGGACTACGGCGGTGTCGTCAACGTCATGCCGAAGTTCGCCGCGTTCGTGATGCTGTTCTCGATGGCCAATTGCGGCTTGCCGGGCACCTCGGGTTTCGTCGGCGAATTCATGGTGATTCTGGCGGCGGTCCAGTACAACTTCTGGATCGCGGGTGGTGCGGCGGTCACGCTGATTCTCGGCGCGGCCTACACGCTGTGGATGTACAAGCGCGTGTACTTCGGCGCGATCGCCAACGATCACGTGAAGAGCCTCATCGACATCAACCGTCGCGAGTTTTTCATGCTGGCAGTGCTCGCCGCACTGACGCTGTTCATGGGCCTGTACCCGAAGCCCTTCACCGAAGTGATGCACGTATCCGTGGAAAACCTCCTCTCCCACGTTGCGCAGTCAAAGCTGCCGTTGTCCCAGTAACGCAGAGCGGAGGAATTTAAAGACCATGCAAAACGCCCCTATGACTGCTCTGTTGCCCGACGCGCTGGTGATGCTCGCCGTTGTCGTCGCGTGGCTCAACGACACGTTCGTCGGCCAGGCCGGTCGCCGCACCACGTATTTCATCGCGTTCTTCTCGACGCTGGTCGGCGGGATCTGGTTCGCGGTGAACGCGTTCGACCCGCAAGTGCATTACTTCTTCGGCCACATGTACGTGGTGGACTCGTTCGCCAACGTGATGAAAGCCGTCGTGACGCTCGGCTATGCGGTGTCGATCGTGTATTCGCGCCGCTACCTCGAGGATCGCGGCCTGTTCCGCGGCGAGTTTTTCCTGCTGGGCATGTTCTCCTTGCTCGGCCAACTCGTGATGATCTCCGGCAACAACTTCCTGACGCTGTATCTCGGTCTGGAACTGATGTCGCTGTCGTTGTACGGCGTGATCGCATTGCGTCGCGACGCGGCGCAGTCGAACGAAGCCGCGATGAAGTACTACGTGCTCGGCGCACTGGCGTCCGGTTTCCTGCTGTACGGCATCTCCATGCTGTACGGCGCGACCGGCTCGCTCGACCTGAACGAAGTGTTCAAGGCGATCGGCACGAGCCACTACGATCCTAGCGTGCTGTTGTTCGGCGTGATCTTCATCGTGGCCGGCGTGGCGTTCAAGATGGGTGCGGTGCCGTTCCATATGTGGGTGCCCGACGTGTATCAGGGCGCGCCGACGGCGATGACGTTGCTGGTAGGCGGCGGTCCGAAGGTCGCCGCGTTCGCCTGGGGCTTGCGCTTCCTCGTGATGGGTCTGCTGCCGCTGGCTGTCGAATGGCAGCAAATGCTGGTGATCCTGGCGGCGTTGTCGCTGATCGTCGGCAACATTACCGGTATCGTGCAACGCAACGTCAAGCGGATGCTCGCGTATTCGGCGATCTCGAACATGGGCTTCGTGCTGCTCGGTCTGCTGGCCGGCGTGGTCGATCAAAAGACCACGGGCGCGGCCAACGCGTACGGCTCGGCGATGTACTACAGCATCGTCTACCTGATCACGACGATGGGCACCTTCGGCGTCATCATGCTGCTGGCGCGCCGCGACTTCGAAGCGGATACGCTCGAAGACTTCAAGGGTCTGAATCAGCGCAGTCCGGTGTTCGCGTTCGTGATGATGGTGATGATGTTCTCGCTCGCCGGCATCCCGCCCGCGGTCGGCTTCTACGCCAAGCTTGCGGTGCTGCAGGCAACGATGAACGCCGGTTTGACCTGGCTGACGGTGCTGGCCGTGATCACGTCGCTGTTCGGCGCGTTCTACTACCTGCGTATCGTCAAGCTGATGTATTTCGACGAACCGCAAGACAAGTCGCCGATCGTCGCCGATGCCAGCACGCGCGCGTTGCTCGCGTTCAACGGCGTTGCCGTGCTGGTGCTCGGCATCGTGCCGGATCCGTTGCTGAAGGCCTGCTTGCAGGCGATCCAGCACACGCTGCTGCTCTGATGTCGGCTGCGGGTTGGTTCATCGTGTTGTTGGCGCTGGTCGGCGCCAACCTGCCGTTCCTGAATCAGCGCCTCTTCGCCGCCGTGCCGTTGAAAGCGGCGAGGAAGAGCGCCTGGATCAGGATTGCCGAGTTGATCGTGCTGTACTTCGTGGTCGGCGCGCTCGGTTTCCTGCTTGAGGCACGCGCGGGTAACCGCTTCGAGCAGGGCTGGCAGTTCTACGCCATCACGTTCGCCTTGTTCGTCGTGTTCGCATTCCCCGGCTTTACCTTTCAGTATCTCGTCAAACGCCGCTGACGGCGCCTCGCCGTCGCGCTCCAAGCTGTCCCGAGGTCCGCCATGGCTGAACTTCCTGATCACGACGCCGTGCTCACCGAGACGTGTCTCGAGAGCAAAACGATGCATCAAGGGCCGTTTCTGACGCTCAAGTGCGACACGGTTCGCTTGCCGGATGGCAAGCACGCCACGCGCGAATATGTTCAGCATCCGGGCGCCGTCATGGTCATTCCGTTATTCGACGACGGCCGCGTGTTGCTGGAAAGCCAGTATCGCTATCCGATGGGCAAGGTCATGGTCGAGTATCCGGCCGGCAAGCTCGACCCGAACGAAGGCGCACTCGCTTGTGCGATTCGTGAGTTGCGGGAAGAAACCGGCTACACGGCGCGCGAATATGTTTATCTGACGCGCATTCACCCGATCATTTCCTACTCGACGGAGTTCATCGACATTTACCTCGCTCGCGGCCTGAGCGCCGGCGAGCGTAAGCTCGACGACGGGGAATTCCTCGAACTGTTCACGGCAAGCGTTGCCGATGTGTCCGAGTGGGTACGCACCGGCAAGATTACCGACGTGAAGACGGTGATCGGCACGTTCTGGCTGGAGAAAATTTTGTCGGGCGCCTGGCCGATGGCGGAGCCGCAATAGCGCTATGGGTTCATGAGGCGCGCCAGGCGCGCCGGCTGAAGAATTGCGAGAAGCCCCTGTTGGTCGATGACTAGCAGGGGCTTTTTCATTACGACCACGGTCTCGTGCCTGAGAAACGTGCATTCGTCTTATGCCATTCGACAGTCTCGCTTCACGACCGTTGCCGCTCTAGTATCGAACACTGACAGCGCCAGTTGTTATCCCATTTACCTGGTATGACGAAGGGCTCTCGTCGGTTCGGTCATGACTGCGCTGACGTATGGTTGTCGCTTGACAACCATACGTCAGCGCATTAAATTGGAGGGCATGGATGGTTCGTGGAACCCACTCTAAGAAGGAAATCGAGGCCGCATTGGCCTACGCGGAAAGAAACGGTTGGCGCGTTCGGGGCGGTGGCAGAGGTCACGCTTGGGGAAAGATGTACTGTCCGTACAACGCCGCGGAGTGTCGCTGCGGAGAGTTCTGCATATCGAGCGTGTGGAGTACGCCAAAGAACCCTGGCAATCACGCAAGGCATCTGCGGCGTATCGTCGACAACTGCACGGCATCACCGCCAATGCAAGGCGCTCCAAGGATCAAGTTTGACGCTGAATAAAGGCAGGAGGTAATTTATGGAATATGTGTTCACCTTGAAGTACCGCCTCACCACGGAAGATTGCGATCTCGACGCGATCGTCGAGCGTCTCGGGGAAGCAGGATGTGACGACGCCACCATCGGCGTGGGACAACCGGGGCGCATTGCGCTGGTTTTTTCTCGCGAAGGCGCGTCTGCGTTCGAGGCGCTCGTCAGCGCACTGAAAGATGTCAAGCAGGCGGTGCCATCCGCGCGCCTTGTCGAGGCGGGCCCTGATTTCGTTGGTCTCACCGACGTAGCCGAGCTCGCCGGCGTATCACGGCAGAACATGCGCAAGCTGATGTTGAGTCACGCGATTGACTTTCCGCCGCCGGTGCACGAGGGCAGCGCATCGGTGTGGCATCTGTCGGACATTCTTCACTGGCTAACCGCACGCGGCGGGTACGACATCAAGGCAGATGTGCTTGATGTCGCCAAATCGGCCAAGCAGATCAACCTCGCCAAAGAGGCGCGTGAACTCGAGCCACGGCTTAACCGCCAACTCGAATGCCTGGTGGCTTAGAAGCTGGGCATTGGCCAGTGACTAGACATAAATTTCATGCAATCCGCGGAGCCGTCGCGAGCTTCCGATTCGTGTGCCGTTCATGCCGGCTTGGCCGATTTCGGCAGCCCTTTGCGCAAGGCGTTAAAATCGCGCACCGCGTCCAATTAATAGCGACGCCACGCGTAAACGCATCGCCCCGTCATAGTTTGCGAACGACCGTTCACAAAATACCATTTTGCGCTAAACTGGCACTCAAGCCCTGATTCCACATGAAGGTCCTCGATTTACAGTGTCCGCATGGCCATCGGTTCGAAGGCTGGTTTGCTTCGGCTGATGACTTCGAATCGCAGCAAGCCCGCAAACTGATCGAATGTCCGATCTGTGGTGCGAACGAAGTGAGCCGTTTGCCTTCGGCGCCGCGATTGAATCTGTCGGGCGCGACGGAGGCGAAAAACCCTGCGGGCTTGGAGCAAGCGCAAATGCAGGCGCGTGTGATGCGTGCGTTGCGCGAGGTACTGGAAAAGACCGAGAACGTGGGCGACCGCTTCGCCGAGGAAGCACGGCGCATTCACTACAACGAAGCGCCTGCGCGCAATATTCGCGGTGTCACGACACCCGAAGACGCGCGAGCCTTGGTCGACGAAGGCATCCAAGTGATGCCGCTGCCGGTCCCGGCTGCCTTGAAGGAACCGCTGCAATAGTGCAGTGGCTCACTGGCGGCGGGCGGTTGCGGCCAGGAGACACTGCGCATGAATCTGGACTATTCCCCTGCTGACGACGCATTCCGCGCCGACATCCGCGCCTGGCTCGAAGCGAATCTGCCTCGCGAGCTAAGCGACAAAGTACTGAACCATAAACGTCTCTCGCGCGAAGATTTCGCCGGCTGGCACAAGCTGCTCGGCACGCGCGGCTGGTCGGCGGTCGCATGGCCGAAGGAATACGGCGGCCCTGGCTGGGACGCAACGCAGCGGCACATCTGGGACGAAGAGTGCGCGCGCGTCGGCGCGCCGACCGTGCTGCCTTTCGGCGTCTCGATGGTGGCGCCGGTGCTGATGAAGTATGGCAACGAGGCGCAGAAGCGTCGCTATTTGCCGCGCATTCTCGACGGCACGCACTGGTGGTGCCAAGGCTATTCCGAGCCGGGTTCAGGCTCAGATCTGGCTTCGCTGCGCACACGCGCCGAGCGCGTCGGCGACCATTACGTCGTCAACGGTCAGAAAACGTGGACCACCCTCGGTCAGTATGCCGACATGATGTTCTGCCTCGTGCGCACCGACAGCGGCGCGAAAAAGCAGGAGGGCATCTCATTCCTGCTGATCGACATGAAAACGCCCGGCATCACGGTGCGTCCGATCATCACGCTCGACGAAGACCACGAAGTCAACGAAGTGTTTTTCGAAGACGTCGAAGTACCGGCCGCGAATCTGGTCGGTGAGGAGAACCGCGGCTGGACTTACGCGAAGTATCTGCTCGGCCACGAGCGCACCGGCATCGCGCGCGTCGGTCAATCGAAACGCGAACTCGTGTTCCTCAAGCGTCTTGCGCTGAATCAGAAAAAGAACGGCAAGCCGCTGCTGCACGATCCGGTGTTCGCCGCGAAAGTCGCGAGCCTCGAGATCGAACTGATGGCGCTCGAAGTCACCGTGCAACGCGTGGTCGCCAATGAAACCGGCGGGCGCGGGCCGGGCCCGGAAGCGTCGATGCTGAAGATCAAGGGCACGGAGGTGCAGCAGGCGCTGACCGAGTTGATGTTCGAAGCCATCGGGCCGCTCGCCGCACCGTTCGACGTGCCGTTCCTCGAAGGCGAACGCGAACATAGCGTGGCGGGCGACGATGACGCCGCGCCGCTGGCCGCGTACTACTTCAACTTCCGCAAGACGTCGATCTACGGCGGCTCGAACGAAATTCAAAAGAACATCATCGCGCAGATGATTCTCGGACTTTGAGGAGCGGCGCATGGACTTCAACTTCAACGACGAACAGCAGCAATTCGCCGACGCGCTGCGCCGCTATCTGGACAAAAACTACGGCTTCGAGGCGCGTCAGGCGATCGTGCGATCGGAGTGCGGCGTGTCGGAGGCACATTGGGCAGCCTTTACCGAACTGGGCCTGACCGCCTTGCCGGTACCTGAAGCCCAGGGCGGTTTCAACGGCGGCCCGATCGACATGCTGGTGGTCATGCAGGAGCTGGGCCGCGCGTTGGTGGTCGAGCCGTATTGGGCGACGGCGGTCGGCGTCGAGGCGTTGCGCCTCGCGGGCACGGGCGGGGGCGAAGACGCGTCGCTGCTCGCGCGCGTGGCCCAAGGCGAGATCAAGCTGGCAGTCGCCTTTCATGAACCGCACGCACGCTACGATCTGTGCGAGATCGGAACGGTTGCAACGGCCGCAAGCGGGCAAGGCGGGCAAGGCGAGCAATACACGCTGAGCGGCACGAAGTCGGTCGTGCTGCATGGCGCACAAGCCGATTACTGGATCGTGCCGGCGCGCCTGAATGGCGAAATCGCGCTCTTCGTCGTGGCGCGCGAGGCGGCCGGCGTCACGCTGACCGACTACCGCACGATCGACGGCCAACGCGCCGCGACGCTCGAGTTCAACGGCACGCCCGCGCGCCGGCTCGCCGGCAAGCACGCCGGCGCGGCGGCGCTGGAACATATCGCTGACTACGGCACAGTGCTGCTGTGCGCGGAGGCTATCGGCGCGCTCGACGCGCTGAACCTCGCCACCGTCGACTACACGAAAACGCGCCAGCAGTTCGGCCAGCCGATCGCGCGTTTTCAGGCCTTGCAACACCGCATGGTCGAGATGCTGATTCACGCCGAGCAGGCGCGCTCGATCACGTACCTCGCCGCCATGCGTTACACCAGCGAACACGCCGACGAACGCCGCCGCGCCGTCTCCGCGGCAAAGGTGCGGGTCGGCCAGGCCGCGCGTTTCGTCGGCCAGCAGGCGGTTCAGTTGCACGGCGGCATGGGCGTCACGAACGAGGTGGCCGCGGCGCATCTGTTCAAGCGTCTTGCTATCATCGAAACCACATTGGGCGATGTCGATCACCATCTCGCGCGGTTCGCCGCGCTGCCCGGGTTTGTCACCGCCGAAGCCTGATCAGCCGGTCGAATCGGATAAGAAAGAGGTGCGACGATGGGTTTGAGTTTCGAGGACATGGTTGTCGGCACGACCACGGAGATCGGCAAGCACACGTTCACGCGTGAAGAGATCATCGCGTTCGCGGAGAAGTTCGATCCGCAGCCGTTTCACCTGGACGACGCCGCGGCCGCCGAGTCGCCATTCGGCGGATTGGTGGCAAGCGGCTGGCATACCTGCTCGGTCATGATGGGCATGCTGGTGCGCAACGCGATAGCGGGGTCCACGTCGATGGGCTCGCCCGGCATCGACGAGATCCGCTGGTTAAAGCCGGTGCGCGTCGGCGACACCATCACGATGATGAACGCCGTGCTCGACAAGCGCGTCTCGGCGAGCAAGCCGGATCGCGGCATCGTGTCGACGCAGTGGGAAGGGATCAACCAGCATGGCGAAACGGTGATAACCGTGCGCTCGAAGGCGTTGTTCGGGCTGCGCAATCCGGGCGCCGCGTCGTGACGGGCAGCGCGGCGTCCGCCGCGACGTTCGGCACGGCAGCGGCCTTACGCGCGCTGGTAGGCGCCGAGCCGCTCGTGAGCGAATGGTTGACGGTCGATCAGGCGAGCGTCGATCGTTTCGCCGACGCTACCGGCGATCATCAGTGGATTCACGTCGACTCCGAACGGGCGCGGCGCGAGTCGCCATTCGGCGGTCCGGTCGCGCATGGATTCCTGACGCTCTCGCTGATTCCGGTCCTGCTCGAAAAGACGGTGGCGCTCGAGCAGCGCATGGGCGTCAATTGTGGATTGAACCGCGTGCGATTCACGTCGCCGGTGCCGGTCGGCTCGCAGTTGCGCGCTCACTTCGCCGTGGCATCGGTCACGGATATCGACAGCGACGGCGTGCAAGTCGTGTGGAATGTGACGTTGGAACGGCAGGGCAGCGAGCGGCCGGTCTGCGTCGCGGAATTCATCACGCGGCATTACTTCTAGCCGGCGTTCGGCTCGCCGCACAGATTCGCAAAAAAGCGCGAGCGGCACGAATGCCGGCTCGCGCTTTTCACTGACGCTGTCAGCGGACTGACGAGCCGCCAGCACCGCGCACGAAACTAATGTTTCGCGTATTGCGTCGCGCCGAACAGAATCTCTTTGGCCTTGTCGTCCATCAGCGCCTTGCGGGCGGACGCCAGTACTTCGACGCCGCGCACCACTGCCGGACGCGCGGCGATCGCTTCATGCCAGCGCTTCACATTCGGAAAGGCATCCAGTTCGATGCCCTGGTTTTGCCACGAGCGTGTCCACGGAAACGCGGCGATATCCGCGATCGTATAGTCGTTGCCGGCGAGGTACTGCGTCTTGCCGAGTTGCGTATCCATCACGCCGTACAGGCGCCGCGTCTCGTTCGTGTAGCGATTGATCGCGTATTCGATCGGCTCCGGCGCGTAGACGCGGAAGTGGTGCGTTTGTCCGAGCATCGGGCCGAGCCCGCCCATCTGAAACATCAGCCATTGCAGCACCGAATAGCGCGCAGCGGGGTCGGTCGGCAGAAACTTGCCGGTTTTCTCGGCGAGATAAATCAGAATCGCGCCCGATTCGAACAGCGCGAACGGCTTGCCGTCGGCGCCTCTGGGCCCTTCGGAGTCGGTGATCGCCGGGATCTTGTTGTTGGGGCTGATCGCGAGAAACTCGGGATTGAACTGATCGCCCGCGCCGATATTCACGCCGTGCACGGTGTACGCGAGGCCCGTCTCCTCGAGCATGATGTGAACCTTGTGGCCGTTCGGGGTCGCCCAGCTATAGACGTCGATCATCGTGGCTCCTTTCTATCGTGAAAGCGGCGCCGCAAAGGGCGCCGCTGGTGACGAAAATTAGAGCATAGATCACACGATGCTGCTGGCCGCGCCGCGAGCACAGCCTAGCCGCCGATGCGAGACTTCAACCTCAAACGCGCGTGACCGGCGTCTCCACGGCAGCCGTTGCGCCGGCATCCAGGTAGCGCGCCAGTTCGAGCTTGGCGATCGCGTTGCGGTGAACTTCGTCCGGACCATCGGCGAAGCGCAGCGTTCGTGCCGATGCGTACGCATACGCGAGCGGAAAGTCATCGCTGACGCCGCCGCCGCCGTGCGCCTGAATCGCCCAGTCGATCACCTGGCACGCCATGTTCGGCGCGACCACCTTGATCATCGCGATCTCGCCGCGCGCGCCCTTGTTGCCGACGGTGTCCATCATGTACGCGGTCTTCAGCGTCAGGAGGCGCGCCTGTTCGATCATGCAACGTGCCTCGGCGATGCGCTCCTGCGTGACGCCTTGCGCCGCGACCGGCTTGCCGAATGCGACGCGTTGCAGCGAGCGTTTCGACATCAGTTCGAGCGCCCGCTCGGCAAGACCGATCAAACGCATGCAGTGATGGATGCGTCCCGGTCCGAGGCGGCCTTGCGCGATCTCGAAGCCGCGGCCCTCGCCGAGCAGCAGGTTGGTGGCCGGCACGCGCACGTTTTCGAGCGTGATTTCCATGTGGCCGTGCGGCGCGTCGTCGTAGCCGAACACGCTGAGAGGGCGGTGCACGGTGACGCCGGTGGCGTCGGCGGGTACGAGAATCATTGACTGCTGCTGATGGCGCGGCGCCTCGGGGTCGGTTTTTCCCATCACGATGTAGATCTTGCAGCGCGGATCGCCCGCACCGGACGACCACCACTTGTGGCCGTTGATCACGTAGTAATCGCCGTCGCGCACGATGCTCGTCTGGATATTGGTCGCGTCCGACGATGCCACCTCGGGCTCCGTCATCAGGAACGCCGAACGGATCTGGCCTTGCAGCAGCGGTTCGAGCCATTCGCGCTTGTTGTCCTCGCTGCCGTAGCGCTCGATCGTTTCCATGTTGCCGGTGTCGGGCGCGTTGCAGTTGAACACTTCCGGCGCCCAGGGCACGCGGCCCATGATCTCGCATAGCGGCGCGTATTCGAGATTCGTGAGACCGGCGCCGCGCACCGATTCCGGCAGGAACAGGTTCCACAAACCGGCGTCGCACGCCTTCTGTTTGAGTTGCTCGATCAGTTCGGTCGGCAGCCATGCGTTGCCGTTCTCGCGATTACGCGCGATCTCCGCGTAGAACGCCTGCTCGTTCGGATAAATGTGCTCCTCGAAGAAAGCGAGCAGTTTCTCGCGCAGCGCCTGAACCTTCGGGGTGTAATCGAAATTCATGTATGACCTCGCGGATAACGGATGACAGTGTTCGGCAGCAGATGCAGTGCAACCGGTACGCGGATACGCTTAGCGCACCTTCTGCGCATAGCGCCAGGCGAGTTCGGCCATCGGCTTCGCGCGACGGCCGGCGTCGAGCGCCTGCGCGCTGGCCGCCGTGCCGTCGACGACGCGCTTCATGATCCCCTGCAGGATCGCGGCGATGCGGAACATGTTGTACGCCAGATAGAAATTCCAGTCGCCGTGAATCTCGAAGCCGGTGCGCTGGCAATAGCGCTCGACATACCGTGCTTCGTCGGGAATGCCGAGAGCGGCCCAGTCGAGGCCCGCAATGCCGCGGAATTGCGCCGGATCGACGTGCCACGCCATGCAGTGATAGGCGAAGTCGGCGAGCGGATCGCCGAGCGTCGACAATTCCCAGTCGAGCACGGCGAGCACGCGCGGTTCATGAGGATGGAAGATCAGATTGTCGAGCCGGTAGTCGCCATGCACGATCGACGCGCGCTCGCCGGTTTCGGCCGGCATATGCTGCGGCAGCCATTCGATCAGGCGCTGCATCGCGTCGATGGGCTCGGTTTCCGACGCGACGTACTGCTTGCTCCAGCGGCCGATCTGGCGCGCGAAGTAGTTGCCGGGTTTGCCGTAATCGGCGAGACCCACGGCCGCGACGTCGACGCTGTGCAGCGCGGCGATCACGCGATTCATTTCGTCGTAAATGGCCCCGCGCTCCGCCGGCGTCATGCCGGGCAAGGACTGATCCCACAACACGCGGCCTGCGACGAACTCCATCACGTAGAACGCGCGGCCGATCACGCTTTCGTCCTCGCACAAGGCGAGCATTGCCGCGACCGGCACGTCGCTGCCGGCGAGCGCATGCATCACGCGGTATTCACGCTCGACGGCGTGCGCGGACGGCAACAGCTTCGCAGCGGGGCCGGGCTTCGCACGCATCACGTAGGAACGGGACGGCGTGACCAGCTTGAACGTGGGATTGGACTGGCCGCCGGCGAATTGCTCGACGGTGAGCGGCCCGGCAAAGCCGTCCACATGCTTCGACAGCCACGCTGCGAGCGCGTCGCTGTCGAAGCGTTGCCGCTCATTGACCGGGCGCGTGCCCTCGAAGGCGGAGTAATCCGGTTTGCGCTCTGGTTCGCCGCTCTGTGTGGCTTGCACCATGTGTCTCCTCCGGTTCGGATTCAGCTACGCTTGTATTGAATGAATTGTGCGTAGAGGATTTCCATCGTCGTATTGCGGATGTCGCGATGCAGCGGCGACGGCGGTGAATAGTTGATCGTGCGCAGCACCCAGTCGCGCGGCGCGGCGCCGACGTCGAGCGCGTTGATGCAGCCGGTGGCCTGCGCGAGATGGCCGAAAAACGTCCGGCCGCCCGCAGTGATCGCATGCGACAGGATCGCGCGATTCACGCCGCCATGCAGCACGAGCAGCACGGTATCCCACGACGTGTCCTCGCGCAGCGCGGCCACCGCGGGCAAGACGCGATCGAACAGCGCGCCGATCGTCTCGCCTTCGAGAAAGCGCGTGCTTTCCGGCACGATGCCGTCGAACACGCCGAGAAAAGCCGCTTCGATATCCTGCAATGGAACGCTGCCGAGCTTGCCGCCGCGAATCTCCTGCCATGCGGGCTCGACTTCGAGTTCGATCTGCTGACCCGTCTCGGCCAATACGCGCTGGGCGGTTTCGATGGTACGCGGCAAACCGCTGACGATCACCCGATCGAACCGGACCTGCTGCTCCGCGAACACGCGGCCGGCGGCGCTTGCCTGCTCGCGGCCGTTCGCATTCAACGGCACGGTTTCAGGATCGATGGTGCGGCCGGAATCGTCGAAGTAGGTGACGTCGCCATGACGCATCAGAAAGATGCGGCGGCGTTTGGGCAGTTGATAGTCAGGCATTGTCTTCGTTCACCCTTGGTTCACACTTCGGTCACTTGTACACGGGCGCGCGCTTTTCCAGGAACGCGGAAATTCCTTCAAGGCCATCCCGGTGATGCAGCGACGCGACAAAACTGTCGCGCTCCGCGACCAGATGTTCGGCGAGCGGCTGCGCGCCGGCCGCGCCGATCAGCCCTTTGATGCGCGCAATCGAATTCGGCGAAATCTTGCCGAGTTCGTCGGCCCATGCGACGGCGGCGTCGCGCACGGCGCCGGTCTTCGCCAGCTTGTTGACCACGCCGAGCTCGTGCAGGCGCGCGGCGCCGACCGGCTTGCCTTCGATCAGCACCTCGGTTGCCAACTGACGCGGCAAGGCTCGGGCGAGAAACCACGAGCCGCCGCCATCGGGTGTGAGGCCGACGCGCGCATACGACATCACGAATTTGGCGTCGTCCGCGGCAACGATCAGGTCGCACGCGAGCGCAAGCGAGAATCCCGCTCCGGCGGCGGCGCCGTCGACCGCGGCGATCACCGGCTTGGACGACAGGCGCAGCGCCGAAATCCATTCGCCCAGAAGATCGATGCTTTGCGCTTGCACGGACGGATCTTTCGCGCGGTTTTCCAGCAAGCGGTTCAGATTGCCGCCCGCGCAAAAAAAGTTGTCGGCGCCGGTAATCACGACGGCGCGAATCGACGGATCGCGCTCCACGGATTCGAGCGCCTCGATGCCCGCCGCGTACATGTCGGGATGCAGCGCGTTGCGCGCGCCGGGATTCGACAGCGTGAGAACGAGCGTCGATTCGCTTTCGGTCGGGCGCGAGGTCAGCAGTTCGGCGCTCATTGTTGCGCCTCCGTTGGGCCGTCGGCGGCGTCGCGTTGGGTCAGCGGCAGGCCCAGTTGCGCGCGCCGTGCGAGCCAGGGCGACGGTCGGTAGCGCGGCTCGCCGAGCACGCTGAAGATGTTGCGCAGGATCGTGAGGATGGTTGGTGCGCCGAGTGCGTCGCCGAGAGCGAGCGGTCCGCGCGGATAGCCGAGGCCGAGCATCACGGCGAGATCGATATCTTCGGGCGTGGCGATCTGTTTTTGCGCGATGTCGCAGCCGATATTGACGATCGTCGCCACCACCCGTTGCGCGACGAAGCCGGTCGAGTCGCGGATCACGGTGACGGGAATGCCGTCGGCGGCGAACAGCGCATGGGCGGTGTCACGCGCGGCGCGGCGGGTGGCGGGCGTGGTCATCAGCGTGCGGCGTTGCGCGCCGACGAGCGGGAAGAGGGCGTCGATCGCGACGACGCGGGTGGCGTCGAGCGCTTCGTCGACCGCGGCGGTGGTTGCGTCGTGACCGAACGGCGTGACGACGATCAGGGAATCCGCCGCCGGCGTGGCGCCGTCGTCGAGCTTCACGCCGGCATGGTTCACGAGTTGCGCGACGGCTTCATAAGCTTGCGGATAGCGCTTGCTGATCCACACGCTTTGGGGCAGTTCAGTTGGCGCGGGCGCTTCGGCGGGGACTTGCTGCTTGCCGTCTTCGTAGCGGTAAAAACCTTCGCCGGTCTTGCGGCCGATCAGCCCGCCCGCGAGCCGCGTGCCGGTGATCGGCGACGGCGTGAAGCGCGGCTCTTCATAGAACTGGTGATAGATCGACTCCATCACCGGATGCGACACGTCGAGCGCGGTCAGATCGAGCAGTTCGAACGGTCCGAGGCGAAAGCCCGCCTGTTCGCGCATGATGCGGTCGATGTCGGCAAAGCTCGCCACCCCTTCGCCGGCCACGCGCAAGCCCTCGGTGTTCATGCCGCGGCCCGCATGATTCACGATGAAGCCGGGCATGTCTTTCGCGCGCACCGGCGTGTGGCCCATGCGGCGCGCGAGATCCATCAGCGCGTCGCCTGCCGCCGGGTCGCCGCGCAGACCGTCGATCACTTCGACGACCTTCATCAACGGCACCGGATTGAAGAAGTGATAACCGACCACGCGCGACGGGTCGATGCAGCCCGCCGCAATCGCCGTGATCGACAGCGACGAGGTATTGGACGCGAGCACGCAACGGCCGCTCACCACGGTTTCGAGTTCGCGGAACAAGGCCTGCTTCACGTCGAGCTTTTCAACGATCGCCTCGATCACGAGATCGCAACCGGCCAGATCGCCGACGGCCTGCGCGCCGCTGACCTTCGCCAGCGCGGCGGCCGAGCGGGCCTCATCGAGCTTGCCTTTGGCCGTCAATTTGGCGAAAGTCTCGGCGAGATAATCGCGCGCGGCGCCGACCGCGACGGGGTTCGCGTCGTAGAGACGCACTGACAGGCCGGCCAGCGCGGCAATCTGCGCAATGCCGCGGCCCATTGCGCCGGTTCCGACAATGCCGATGGTTTCGATGCTGAAATTGCGAGAGGTCATTGTGATGCTCGACTCCATGGTTATTTTAGATTAGCACGCTCGTGCAAATTACCGGATGATTGGTCGACGGTCGCCGCTTTCACTTTGACGAGCGGCTTCAAACCACCCGAAGAAAAGGAGACACCCGATGATCAAGCTGTGCGGTTTCGCGCTTTCCAACTACTACAACAAAGTGAAGTTCGTGCTGCTCGAATACGGCATTCCATTCGAGGAGGTCTTCGTGCTGCCCAGCCAGGAAGAGACCATGCTCGAACATTCGCCGCTCGGCAAGGTGCCTTATCTTCAGACCGAAGACGGCGATCTGTGCGAGTCGCAATGCATCGTCGAATATCTGGCGGCGCGTTTTCCCGACAAGGCGATTTTCTCCGCGGATCCATGGGAAGCGGCCAAGGAACGTGAGTTGATTACGTTCGTCGACGTGCATCTCGAACTTACCGCGCGCAATCTCTACAAGGAAGCGTTCTTCGGCGGCACGGTGACGGAGGCGACCAAAGGGCGCGTGGAAAAACTGCTCGTGCATCACCTCGCGGGCTTCAAGCGGATTGCGAAGTTCGGACCGTATTTGCGCGGCGAGCGGTTCAGTGTCGCCGATGCGGCGGGCTATGTGAGTTTGCCGCTGGTGGGTATGGCGACGCAGACTGTCTACGGCCGCGATTTCCTGCTCGACGCCGGCGTGGACTGGAAAAGCTACGTGAAGGCGATCAACCCGAGGCCGGCCGCGCAGCGTGTGACCGAGGACCGCAAGGCGTACATCGCGGCGTCGCGTCCCGGCTGACGCATGAGCCTGCTGATGTAATGAGCGCCGATCAAACGAGCCACGGCATGCAGCGCACGCCTTGGCCGTTGCGCGCGATGGCGAGGAACGCAGGTTCGTTCGCGGCATCGCGCGGGGCATCCTAGAGCCGCGCCAGCCGGTCGAGCGCGGTGGCGAGGGTGCTCTCCTGCTTGGCAAAGCAGAAGCGCACCACGCCCGATTCATGCGCCTCGTGATAGAACGCCGAGACCGGGATCGCCGCGACGCCGATCTCGCCGGTCAGCCATTGGGCGAATTCGGCTTCGGGCTGATCGCTGATCGCCGAATAATCGACGCACTGAAAGTACGTGCCCGTGCACGGCAGCAGCTTGAAGCGCGAATTCGCGAGACCGCCGCGGAAGAAGTCGCGCTTCTTCTGATAGAACGCGGGTAGCTCCAGATAGGGCGCCGGATCTCTCATGTAATCGGCGAGGCCGATCTGCATCGGCGTGTTGACCGTGAACACGTTGAACTGATGCACCTTGCGGAACTCCGCGGTGAGGGCGGCCGGCGCGGCCACGTAGCCGACCTTCCAGCCCGTCACGTGATACGTCTTGCCGAAACTCGACACCACGAAGCTGCGCTGCGCCAGTTCAGGGTAGCGCGCGACGCTCTCGTGCGGCGCGCCGTCGTAGACCATGTGTTCATACACTTCGTCTGAGAGGATCAGCACGTTGGTGCCGCGCACGATCTCTTCGAGCTTGCGCATGTCCTCGGCGCGCCACACCGTGCCGGTCGGATTGTGCGGCGTGTTGATCAGCAGGAGCCGCGTTTTCGGCGTGATCGCGGCGGCGAGCTTGTCGAACGGAATCGTGTAATCGGGCGCCTCGAGCGTGACGAAAACCGGCTTGCCGCCGGCCAGTTCGATCGACGGCAGATAGCTGTCGTAAGTCGGCTCGATCACGACGACTTCGTCGCCGGGGTGCACCGTGCAGAGAATCGCGGTGAGCAACGCTTGCGTGGCGCCCGCGGTGACGGTGATTTCCGTGGTGGCGTCATAGCGGCGGCCGTACAGGTTCGCGATCTTGTCGGCGATTGCCTGACGCAGCGGCGCGACACCGGCCATCGGCGGGTACTGATTGTGGCCGTCGCGCATTGCGTTCGCGACCGCGTCGACGATGCGCGGATCGCAGCCGAAGTCAGGAAAGCCCTGGCCGAGATTCACCGCGCCCTTTTCGGCGGCGAGCGCGCTCATCACGGTGAAAATCGTCGTGCCGACGTCGGGCAGGCGAGACGGAAACGTGGGACTCGTGGGCGTGTCGTGCGGTGCATTCATGGCGCTGTCCGAAGCGTGGGCGAGTGGGTGGGCGAATCGAGCGAAAGGCGTCGTATGAAGCGGACGAAGCCTGATTGTAGGGAATCGCGGCGCGCTGTGCGCGCCAGGCGATCCATGTTGGCCATTCGGCCAGGGCTCATGCGGGTGCAGCCTCGCCGACGGCGTCCGCTGACACGCAGACCGAGGCCACGAACGGCGCCGGCTGAGCGATCTGAAAGCCGAAGTCGCGCGCGATCCGCCTCGCGAGCCTCAACACCGCGCGATCTTTCGAAACCAGCCAGTCGGCCTGCGCGGCATGCGCGAGTTCGAGGAACTTCTGGTCGTCGCGGTCCTTGCATTTGGGCAAGGGCTTCGCGTTCTCCGCGGGCGCGGCGGGCTCGACCAGTTGCGCGAGCCGCGCCACCACCGCGAGCGCGGCGGCCTTGTCCACATTCCGATGCACGAATTGCGGATAGTCGAGCACGTAGGTGAGTTCGGCGAGGCAGCGCGCATCGATCAGCGCGGCCAGCGCACCGTTTTCGAGCGCGGCGCGAATCGGCCGCGTGTGCGGGTCGTCGAACACGAGAATATCGATCCACACGTTGGAATCGAGGACGACGCGCAAGGCGCCGCGTGAGGCATGGGAACCGGGCATTCGTTACAATCTGGCTTTCGTCTTTGACCGCCAGGCACGGCGTGCCTGCAAGCCTCTATGATAATCGTTCTGTCGCCGGCGAAATCTCTCGACTACGACACCCCGCCGCACGTCAAGAAGCACACCATCCCCGATTTCGTCGACGAGGCAGCCGAATTGATCGGCGGATTGCGCCGTTTGTCGCCGCAGCAGATCGCATCGCTGATGGACATTTCCGATCAGCTCGCGCACCTCAATTTCCAGCGCTACGCGCAATGGTCGCCCACGTTCGGCACGCACAACGCCAAGCAGGCGGTGCTCGCATTCAACGGCGACGTGTATGAGGGCTTCAATGCGAAGACCTTGTCGTCGGCCGATCTGGATTACGCGCAGAAGCACGTGCGCGTGCTGTCCGGCCTGTATGGCTTGCTGCGTCCGCTCGATCTGCTGCAGCCGTACCGGCTCGAAATGGGCACGCGCTTCGCCAACCCGCGCGGTAAGGACCTATACGCGTTCTGGGGCGAACGGATCACGCAGGCTTTGAATGCGCAGCTAAGAAAGAAGGCCGCGGCGTCGCGCGTGCTGGTGAATTGCGCATCGGGCGAGTACTTCAAGTCGGTCAAGCCGAAATTGCTGGAAGCACCTGTCATCACGCCGGTGTTCGAGGACTGGAAGGGCGGCCGCTACAAGATCATCAGCTTTCACGCGAAGCGCGCGCGCGGTCTGATGGCGCGCTACGCGGTCGAGAATCGCCTGAACACGCCGGAACAGCTGAAGGATTTCGACGCCGAGGGCTACGCATTCGACGCCGAAGCCTCGAACGATTCCACTTATGTATTCCGCCGCCGCCTCGCCGACTAGGCGACTGCCTCGCACACATGCCGGGAAGAACATCATGACGTTATCGATTACGAGCAATTTCGACGCGGGCGCGATCGAAGTGCTGTCCTGCGAAGACGCGGGCAATATACGGCTGCGCGTGCGGCCGGACAGCCACGCGGAGTTTGCGCAGTGGTTTTACTTCCGCTTGTCCGGCGCGGCGGGCGAGCGCTGCGTGATGAGTTTCGAGAATGCCGCCGCGTGCGCCTTTGCCGAAGGCTGGCGCGATTATCAGGCGGTCGCGAGCTATGACCGGGTGAACTGGTTCCGCGTGCCGACCTCGTATGACGGCCGTGTGCTGAGGATCGACCATACGCCGGATTTCGACCGCATCTATTACGCGTATTTCGAGCCGTACAGCGAAGAACGTCATCTGGAGTTTCTCGGCGCGGTGCAGCAGATGCCGCAGGCAACGCTCACGGAGCTGGGCGCGACCGTCGAAGGTCGGCCAATGTCGCTGCTCACGCTCGGCACGCCGCAAACCGGTGATGTGCCCAAGAAGAAAGTCTGGCTGATCGCACGCCAGCACCCAGGCGAGACGATGGCCGAATGGTTTATCGAGGGTCTCGTGAAGCGCCTCGTGGGCTGGGGCGATTGGGCGGGCGACCCGGTCGCGCGCAAGCTCTACGATCATGCCGTGTTCTACATCGTGCCGAACATGAACCCGGACGGCAGTGTGCACGGCAATCTGCGCACCAATGCGGCCGGCGCGAATCTGAATCGCGAGTGGATGGAACCGGACGCCGCGCGCAGCCCCGAAGTGCTGGTGGTGCGCGACGCGATTCACGCAACCGGCTGCGAACTGTTCTTCGATATTCACGGCGACGAGGCGCTGCCCTATGTGTTCGTGGCAGGCTCCGAAATGCTGCCCGGTTTCACCGAGCGGCAGGGACAGGAGCAGAAGGCGTTCATCGAGGCGTTCAAGCAGGCGAGTCCTGATTTCCAGGACAAATATGGCTATGCCGCGAGCAAATATCGCGAGGATGCGCTAAAGCTGGCTTCGAAATATATCGGCAACGAATTCGGTTGCCTGTCGTTGACGCTGGAGATGCCGTTCAAGGACAACGCCAATTTGCCCGACGAGCGGGTGGGCTGGAACGGCGCGCGCAGTGCCTCGCTCGGCGCCGCGATGTTGCAGGCGATCCTGCGGCATGTGGAGACGTTCGTTTAAGCCGCGCGTTGCAAGAAAAAGAGGCACGCACTGCAGAGTGTGTGCCTCTTTTTTATTGCGGTGCCTGAACGACCGGCGGAGCGCGGCCGCTGATTCGGCCGCGTTTATTTGCCTCGTTACTGAGACTTTTTCGCCGGCGTTTTCTTCGCCGTGGATTTGCTGGGCGACTTGTTCGATGTCGTTCGCGATGACTTGCTCGCGGTCGCCTTGGAGGACTTCGAATTCGCTTTCTTCGCGGTTTTGCCGCTTGCCGTGTGCTTGCCTTTCACGTTCTTCTGCTTGCCCGACGAGACTTGGGAGCCCGATGGCTCGGCGCTGCGCGCACGGGCCGGCGGCACCGGATCGTTCCAGCTGAACGCCAGCATCTGCGCGCCCACATAGCCGCAGCGAAACTTCAGATCGGCCGGATCGCCGCCGCCCCCCGAACGGATGCCGAGCCCTTCGACGGTGACGATGTTATCCACCTTGACACGCTGCTTGCCCTCGTCGAACGAATCGTTCCAGGGCGTCACCGAAGCGTGCGCGCTGTCAAAGGAACTGGGTGAAAATTCGACATGGTCGAAAGCAGTGGATGTGCTTGCGACAAAGTTGCCATGAGCGGCGCAGTCCGCGACTAGCGGATCGGCATGCATTTCATTGACAAATCTGTTGACGAGCTCGTTGCGCTGTTCGAGCTGATCGGCGAATGCGGGAGCAATGCATGAGAGCGAGAGACCCGCTGCAAATGTTGCCAACCGGCCGACCACCCGCAGCAACCGGCGCGGTACGTTGGTGCGATCCATCTAGTTCGTTAGGCGCTTATGAGATCAGAGGCACGTAAGATGCTCCGCGCCGGGGATGAGTTCAATCGTGACATAAATATTTTGTTCTATCGTGTCACGCGTTCGCCGGCTTCGTGTGTTCGGCTGAGGTATTGCGGCGCGCACGTTCAGGCAGGTTGCCTGTGCCGGACTTGTCAGATGCGTGGCCCACCCAATCGGTATCGGCGTACATCATAAGTAGTAACCCATGCGGGACGGTAAACCGCGATCAGTGCCGTCGACATGCCGGTGAACCAGGCTTCGCCGGTCGCGAGCAAGAGCACGCTGAACGCATAGCCGGCCGGCACCACGAGCATTGAACCATCGGCCAGCACGATGTGAATGCCGAGCGCCGCGGCTGCCGTGAGCGACACCGCGATGGCCGGCGAGACAAAACCCTGACCGAGGATGAACATGAAGAGGTTGCGCGGCAGCCAGGCGATGCTGGCGCGCTGGACCAAGGTCGAAATGCCGACAGGCAACGCGCCGAACACGAGGAAGGTTAGCGCGATGCCTTGCCAGGGCGCGTCGAAGACAACGGCGGCGAGACCAACGACCACGGCCATCGCGATGAGCGCGAGCGCCCAGTCGAACAGCGTGACGACGAGGGTAGCGCCGAGCAGATGCATGACGGTGCCGTCATCGAGCCAGGCGTTACTTGCCCACAGCACGGACACCGCGACGATGATCGCGAGCCAGACATGCTGCAATGTGCCGTCCTGAAGTCGTTTGAAAGGATTTTTCCACAGGGCGAGCGCGACCACTATCGCAGTGGCGATCCAGCCACCGACAGCGACCCAGAACGGAAGCGGTGTGTAGAGGAAACCCATGTCTTCATATTACTCGTTGGATAAGAAAAGGTGTGAGCGGATTCCATGCCAGCCGGCGCAACGCCGCCAGAAATGCGCGTGCCGGTTGAAGGCGCGAGCGCCGGCCGGCGTCATGCCGGGCCCTGGCCCAGCGGTTCGAGTTCCGGTGCCGGCGCTCCAGCCGCCGCGTTGCCATACGGCAGGGCCGGTTCGGCCGCCATCGGCAACGAACCGGGCGTGTCGTTAGCGGGCAACGGATAGCGGAAGCGCCGCTGCGTACGGCGCCGTAACGGCACGACACCGGTTTGCCCCATGACCGGACGAGTAGAAGCTTCTCCACAGTTGCGCAGTACTTGCAATTGGGCGGACAGCCAGCCGTTGTACAACGCGACCGCGGCGGCGCGGTTGGGAGCGCCGAGTTGCTGGAAGATGCTCGTCAGATGGATCTTGACCGTGCCCTCGCTGATGCCGAGCGTGCGCGCGATCATCTTATTGGTGCTGCCCATGTGGACACAGCGCATGATTTGTTGCTGACGGGGCGATAGTCCGTTGGAAAGTTTGGTGCGACGGGGTGGCGGGTTTTTTTCGTCGAACGGCCGGATCGTGGCGTCCGGCGGCAGCGGCGGATTCAATGCCAGCGCGCCGGGCGGCACATAGTGGCCGCCAAGCAAAACCATTTCAAACGCGCGCACGATCAGGCAAGGGTCGGTTTCGCGGGGCACGACGCCGAGCACGCCTTCGTCCATGAGTTCCCGCACGACGTCCGGTGAGATATGGTCGGTCAGTACTGCAACCCGCAGGTCCGGATAGTGGCTGAGTAGATGGCGGGTGTCCGCGACCGACATCCAGTCCTGCCAGTCGATCACTAGCAAATCAGGTCGCTGACGTTTGAACGCGCGTACGACCTGGCGCCAATCTTGTGCTTCGTGAAAGCGCGCCAGCCGGTCGATTTGCCGCAGTAGCGCTTTGAGCCCATCGCGGCGTTCCGCGTCTGAGTTGAGTATCGAGAATCGCATGCCATGTCTCCAGGTGATTCGGGCGAAGTGGCGCGATGCATGCGCCCGGCCAAGGAGCCGGACGCATGCGATGCGTCGCCGTCCCTATGATGACAAATTCCCTTCAACTTGACGGCCTGTCCAAAAGGCATAAGAGGAATGACGTAAAAAAGCCCCGCGCGCGGCGGGGCTTTCTGACTCGACGGCTGCCCGGTCAGGCGCCGACGCCGATGCTCAATGAAAATGCGGCTGCGCGGGTTCCGCGTCTTCCGGCATTTCGGCGTGGACGATTTCGCCGAGCGGGTCCGCGTAGAGCGGCACACCGCAATCATCGCAATATTCAGGCTCGAAGCGGCCGGCATGGCGGCGCACGTCCGTCACGCCGGTCTCCTTGAGCAGCGCGACGATTTCCTCGAGGGGATCGTCCGATGCGGCGCTTTCTTGCGGCTCTTCGTCAATGCCCGGCTCGCCGTTTTCGCGGCCGTACAGCGGCCATACGACGCCGTAGATCACATCATTGCTGCCGCGGCGCGTGAAGCCGACGCGATATTCGTCGATGCGGCGTTCGCCGAAGCCCGCGACAACCGCGCGCAGGTCCTGCGGCGCGGCGCCGATCGTGTCGAACAGATAGCGCACGGCGGTGCGCACCGTGTGGGGGCGCACGCGCTCGTCGGCGTCGCGGCAGGCCGAATAATAGGCATCCGGCAGCAGGCATTCGAATTCGCAGCCCGGCAACACCAGCGACAGATTGGCGCCGCCTTGCGTGGCCCATTGCTCGAGACATTGCCCACGCTCGATCCGGCTGCCGTGCTCTTCCTCCTGCCAGCGAAACGTCGGCTCGCCCACAGGTGCCGCAACCACGGCCAGCAGGAAGCGCGGGTCGGCCAGAATCGGCGACGTTTCCGGCAGTTCGCCGAAATTGAGCTTGACGCTGCCGCCGGCCATGGCGGCTTGAGCAAGTTGCTGCGCCATGCGCCAGGTTTCCACGTGATGGCGCGGCAACTGATCGATGCTGTACAGAAACGGCGCCATGGCCACGCGCGTATTGGCCGCGAGTACGTGTGCTTGCAGGTGCGCGCGCAGGGCGTCGGCCGCATCGGTCTTGAGCGGGCCGGACGGAATCATGTAACGGGTCCAGGCGAGCACCGGCGCGGCGATCAGCAGCGCTTCGTAAGACACGCCTTCATGTTCGACGATGAACGACTCGCTGTGGGTTTCCGCCATGTCGGCGAGCGCGCCGTACGCATCCGGATGATTTTGCTGCAGATGGTCGAGCGCGGCGTCCAGCGTGGTCTGATTGGCGTTACGGACGATCTTGGTCAGCAGCGCATCGAGCTTCGCTTCCCAGAAGCGGTCCTCGGTGCGGCTGCCCGACGCGAAAAGCGCGAGCGAGAGACCGACGAGTTTGTCGGCATCGGGGGGGAGACGTTTGGCGATTCGCGAGCGCATAAATCCAGAAGTTGGGAGGCACAGAACCTTATATTCTATTCTTTTCCATGCCGCCATATTGTTTGACCGGCGATGCCGGGTGGATCAGGGCGTTTTCACATGAAAGAGTCGGCCCGTCGGGAGTGTTCCCACATGCGTTGTGCGGCGGCCTGGCCGGATGATATAAGACCGTCCCGAGGGGGGCGACCCGCTTCTATACTGGCACGCTTTAGCGGGCGCCTGACAAGGCGCATGTTCATTCGTCGCCGTGGTCTGGCACAACCGGAGGTGTTCATTGTGAAATCGGACCAACTGATCGAGCGTCTCGCCGCTGTCTTCGCGCTCATCATTCTGGTGGGCGGCTCGCTCCTGGTGCTGGCGCCTTTTACCACCGCGCTGCTGTGGGGCGCCATCCTCAGTTATAGCTCCTGGGGCTTATACCGGCGGCTGACCGTGGCGGTCGGCGGGCGGCGCAGGTGGGCCGCCACGTTGATCGTGCTGATCATTCTGGTCGTTGTGCTGGGGCCGTTCGTTTATGCGGGCTTTGCATTCGGCGCGCATGTTCATGACATCGTCGCGCTGGTGCAACGGCTCTTTGAAGCCGGCTTGCCGGATTTGCCGCCATGGGTGGGCCGAATCCCCGTGGTCGGTTCGAGCCTCGAGACCTTCTGGGAGCGCCTGACAAGTAGCAATTCGGAACTGATCGCGCAATTGCGTACCCTGGCGGCGCCGGCCGGCAAATGGATCCTGGCGGCCGCGATTGCTGTCACGCACGGGTTGGGGCTGTTGGCGCTGAGTATCGTGCTCGCTTTCTTCTTTTATACCGGAGGAGAGGGCGCGGCGGCCTGGCTGAATGCCGGCATGCAGCGTATCGCCGGCGAGCGTGCCGATTATCTGCTGGCGCTCGCTGGCAGCACAGTGAAAGGCGTGGTCTATGGGATTCTCGGCACCGCACTCGTGCAAGGGGTTCTGGCTGGATTCGGTTGCTGGATTGCCGGCGTGCCGGCCCCGGCGCTGCTTGGCCTGGCAACATTTTTCCTGTCGGTGATACCGGGCGGCCCGGTGGTCGTGTGGTTGCCTGCGGCGATCTGGCTGTATCACGGCGGCGCCACGGGGTGGGCGATCTTTCTGGTCGTTTGGGGCGTGCTGGTCGTCGGCATGTCCGACAATGTCATCAAGCCGATCCTGATTGGCAAGAACAGCGATATGCCGCTGATCCTTGTGATGCTCGGCATCCTTGGCGGGGCGTTCGCTTTCGGCTTTCTCGGCGTTTTCATCGGCCCGACCTTGCTGGCGGTCGCATATACCGTCCTGCACGATTGGACCATCGGCGCACAGGTTGCACGGCCTTTGGCGTCAGATTTAAAAGCACCGGTTGCAGAGGAGACGGGCCGCATAGAAAAGGCGCCTTGAAGAAATTCCAGATAACGCTTGCAAGGCCCGTTCGGGGTCGCTAGAATCTCGCTCTTTCGTGCCCCGGACAGCGGGGCGCGGGAAGCGGGAGAGCCAGCAATGGCGGGGGTTTGCGGCGGGTCGGACGGGTTAGAA